>Ga0307375_10000301_pt1 | contig 65808 bp, 68 predicted proteins | sample TR1MG_FD_202531 | JGI IMG/M metagenome (GOLD analysis project Ga0307375, IMG submission 202531) | Soil microbial communities from Risofladan, Vaasa, Finland - TR-1 | ecosystem: Environmental > Terrestrial > Soil > Coastal area > Acid sulfate soil | place: Finland: Risofladan, Vaasa | collected... | reverse complement strand
CGTTCTCATCCGTGGCGAATTCTTGCCTTCCACTTCCAAAATCTCTGTGCCTCTGCGTCTCTGTGGTGATCCTTCTCTCGCGACTCGTGACTCGCGTCTCGCGACTGTTCTTTCCGTGCCCTACCCTTGTCGCGCGCCTTTTGCCACAGGGTGGGGTCTTCGCTTTTCGAAACCTCCGAAACCTTCGAAACCTCCTCTTCGCCGACGACTCGATTTCCCTAGCACCTAGCGCCTAGTTCACCCCTCACTCCCCCACGTGATTGAAATCACAGATCACTGGCCCACGCACATTGGACACTGGAAGGTTCCCAAAGGGGTTCGGCACATCTATGTTCAAGATTCTAAGCACTCGTCAGCTCGCAACCGGAATCAAGCAATTCGTCATTGAAGCGCCACGAATTTCCCACAAGTACCAGCCGGGACAGTTCGTCATTCTTCGTCTTTATGATCGCGGCGAACGGATTCCACTCACCATCAAGGCTGTCGACCCGCAGGCCGGCACCATCACCATCTGTGTCCAGTCCGTCGGTAAAACCACCCATCTGCTCAACCTGCTCGAGCCTGGTGACTCCGTGCTCGATGTCGTCGGTCCGCTCGGTAAGCCCTCGGAGATCAAGAACTTCGGCACTGTCGCCATCATTGCCGGCAGCGTTGGCACCGCCATGGCCATCCCGACCACCAAGGCGCTCAAGCAGGCCGGCAACCACGTCATCTTTATTGAAGGCGCGCGCCGCCAGGATCTCGTTGTTCTTGAAGACGAGATTCGCGCCAGCTGCGACGAACCCTACATCCTCACCGACGACGGCAGTTATCTCGAAAAGGGGCTCGTCACTCACAAGCTCCTTCAGTTGCTCGACGCCGGACGCAAGATCGACTTCGTCCTCGCCGTCGGCCCCATTCCCATGATGCGTGCCGTTGCCGATATTACGAAGACCCGCGGCATCCGCACCGTTGTCAGTCTCAACTCCATCATGGTCGATGGCACCGGCATGTGCGGCGGTTGCCGTGTTCTCGTCGGCAACCATAGCCAGTTCGCCTGTGTCGATGGCCCCGAGTTCGAGGCCGATCAGGTGAACTTCGACGTCCTTGTCCAGCGCAACAGCATGTATCGCGACGCCGAACGCAAGTCGCTGGAAGACTTCCTTGCCAACCCCGATCGCGAGCTCGCGCTCGTCCGTGAGTCCTGCAAGTTGCGCGAATTAGAGGAACACGCCGCCGCGGTCCCCGGAGGATCCCATGCCAAATAACAATCCCCTGCCGAACAAGGAACGCATGAAGATTCTCCGGCAGCACATGCCGGAGCGCCCCGCCGATGTTCGCAACCACGACTTCCTCGAAGTCAACCTCGGCTTCCAGTCCGAGCTTGCCAAGCAGGAGGCCCTGCGCTGCATCGCCTGCGCCAAGCCCACTTGCATGCATGAATGTCCCGTCGGGGTGAAGGTGCGCGAGTTTATCGACCTCGTCCTCGCCGGCGACTACCTCGGTGCCGCCGCCAAGATTCGCGAAGACAACGTCCTCCCCGCCGTCACCGGCCGCGTCTGCCCGCAGGAAGAGCAGTGCGAGGGCGGATGCGTCCTCGGCAAGAAAGGCGAGTCGATCGCCATTGGACACCTTGAGCGTTTCGTCGCCGACTACGAGCAGAAATCCGGCAAGCTCGGACTTCCGAAAATCGATCCGCCAACCGGCAAGAAAGTCGCCATCGTCGGCAGCGGTCCCGCCGGACTCACCTGCGCCGGCGATCTCATTCAGCGCGGCCACAGGGTTCGCGTCTTTGAGGCGCTCCACGAACTCGGCGGCGTGCTCGTCTACGGCATCCCCGAATTCCGTCTTCCCAAGGACATCGTGCGCCAGGAAATCGACAACATGCGCAAGATGGGCGTCGAGTTCGAAACCGATGTAGTCGTCGGCAAGACCGTCACCATCGATGAGTTGATGCACGAGGAAGGCTACGACGCCGTCTTCGTCGCTACCGGCGCCGGACTGCCGCAGTTCCTCAACGTCCCCGGTGAACACCTCAACGGCGTTTACTCCGCCAATGAGTTCCTCACCCGCAACAACCTGATGCGCGCCTATCGCTTCCCCGAGTTTGACGAACCCGTTTACGACTGCCGCGATCGCAACGTCATCGTTGTCGGCAGCGGCAACACCGCCATGGACGCCGTTCGCACCTCCAAGCGTCTCGGTGCCAAGTCGGCCACCATCGTCTATCGCCGCACGGAAGCTGAAATGCCCGCGCGACTCGAAGAGGTCAAGCACGCTAAGGAAGAGGGCATCGTCTTCACCATGCTCACCGCTCCCGTCGAGTTCCTCGGCGACGAGAAGGGCTGGCTCCGTCAGGCGCGCTGCCAGAAGATGGAACTCGGCGAACCCGACGCCTCCGGACGCCGCCGCCCCGTTCCCATCAAGGGCTCCGAATACCTCATGGATTGCGACCTTGCCATCATCGCCGTCGGCACCTCCGCCAATCCGCTCATCCAGTCCACCACGCCTGACCTTGCCACCAACAAGTGGAAGTACATTCAGGCCGACCCGAACACACAGCGCACCTCCAAGCCCGGCGTCTTCGCCGGCGGAGACATCGTCACCGGCGGAGCCACCGTCATTCTTGCCATGGGTGCCGGACGCCGTGCCGCCGCTTCCGTTCATCAGTACCTCACCACCGGCGTCTGGGAGACCTCCATCCCCGCCGTCGAGACAACCACTCACGCTTAGAAGTCACCGTTTTCCCGACCCCGGCCTGCTCGGCCGGGGTCTTCGTTTTTTAGGTACTGCTCGTGCACGCCCCAGTGACCGTTCAGTACATACCTTTTGTTACCTCCCGGCCACTCGTTACTCTTCGGTAAACCACCCCATTTTTCGCCTCGTTTTTGCGCGTTATAATCGAGAGATACCTATCGCTCCAAATTCATTTCTGTAAGGGTGTGGAGTCATGCAGTTCAAGGTTCATAGCACTTACAAACCGCAGGGAGACCAGGCAAATGCTATACGTCAGCTATCCCAGGGCCTCCTCGAAGGTGAGAAACATCAGGTCCTGCTCGGCGTCACCGGCTCCGGCAAAACCTTCACCATGGCCAAGATCATCGAGCAGCTCGACAGACCCGCATTAATACTGGCTCATAACAAGACTCTTGCCGCCCAGCTCTATCACGAGTTCAAAAATTTTTTTCCAAACAACGCCGTCGAATATTTCGTTTCCTACTACGACTACTACCAGCCGGAAGCCTACATTCCGGCCTCCGACGTCTACATCGAAAAGGAAGCGACGGTCAACGACGAACTCGACAAGCTTCGCCTCGCCGCCACCAAATCCTTGTTCGAACGCCGCGACTGCATCATCGTCGCTTCGGTCAGCTGCATCTACGGCCTCGGCTCTCCCGAGGCCTACTATGGCATGCTGCTCTTCCTCGAAAAAGGCCAGAAAATCAAGCGCCAGGACATCACCCGCAAACTCGTTGAGATTCTTTACGAGCGCACTGACACTGATTTCAAGCGCGGAACCTTTCGCGTTCGCGGCGATGTTATCGAGGTCTTCCCCACCTACGATGACAACGCGTATCGCATAGAAATGTTCGGCGACGAAATCGAATCGCTCTCGCAAATCGATCCGCTATTCAGCACTGTCAAACAAAAATACGCGCGCCTTCCCATCTATCCTAAGACGCACTACGTCATGAAGCCCGAGACAAAATCGCACGCAGTGGATTCAATCCTGGAAGAACTGAAGTGGTGGGAAGTGGAATTGGAAAAGCAGGGCCGTCTTGTCGAGTCGCAACGCATTCACCAGCGCACGCGTTTCGACCTCGAGATGATCAAGGAGATGGGCTACTGTCACGGCATTGAAAATTACTCGCGGCACTTCACTGGCCGCCTTCCGGGTGAGCCGCCACCGACACTGCTTGATTATGTACCACGCGATTTTTTGTTGTTTATCGACGAATCGCACCAGACCGTTCCGCAACTGCATGGCATGTGGCACGGCGACCGTTCGCGAAAACAGAACCTGATTGAGTTCGGCTTCCGTCTGCCGAGTGCGCTCGACAATCGTCCGCTGCAATTTGAAGAATTCGAAAATCGCGTAAATCAGGCAATCTATGTCTCCGCCACTCCTGGCCCCTACGAACTGACGAAGGCCGCAGGCGTGGTTGTTGAGCAGATCATTCGTCCCACTGGCCTTGTTGATCCCGAGGTAGAAGTGCGCCCCGTGCGTGGACAGATCGACGACCTTCTGCACGAAATTCGCAAACGCGTGGAGAACGGGCAGCGCGTTCTTGTTACGACCCTGACTAAGCGCATGGCGGAGGACCTGGCGGAATACTACAGCGAAGTGGGAGTACGCTGCCGCTATATGCACTCGGAGATCGAGACGCTCGAGCGCATCAAAATACTCCGCGATTTGCGAAAGGGCGAATTCGACGTATTGATAGGCATCAATCTTTTACGCGAAGGGCTTGATCTTCCGGAAGTTTCACTTGTAGCCATTCTCGATGCCGACAAGGAGGGATTTTTGAGGTCAGCCGGCTCTCTGATTCAGACCGTTGGCCGGGCTGCCCGTCACGTTGAGGGCCGCGCCATTCTTTACGCCGACAACATGACGGACTCAATGCGCAAAGCAATCGACGAGACGAATCGGCGACGCGCGATTCAGCGTACTTATAACGAGGAACACGGCATCACACCGCAGAGCATTCTCCGTCCGGTGGATATGTCATTGGCGCAAATTGTCGATGCCGATTACTCGGAGGTATCCACGGAGATCGAAGGACTTCCCGACATCAAGTCGCAGGAAGAACTCGATGCGCATATCGCGAAGCTGGAAAACGATATGCGGGAAGCGGCAAAGAAATTCGAGTTCGAACGTGCCGCGAAGTTGCGAGATACCATCCGCGACCTACGCACGAAGGAATTCATGTTTACCTAGTGCATGCGGTTGCCAGACGTGGCATCGCGCACCCGCTCTGCTGGTGAACACTCATCCAGTAACTATTCCGTCTCTTGCAGGGTCTTGATATGTTCTTCAAGGGCACGCGTGTATTCGCGCTCGGCTCGAAGTTCAGCTTCGAGTTTTTTCACCTGGCTTTGCAGGCGCAGAAGTTCAAGCCGTAATCGCCCAGCATCCGTGGACATGCCCGGTCCGGGCGGCATAGGTACACGGCCACTTCCCTGCGGATTGGCCGGAGGCACTGGAATCGAGACTGCACCCGTGATCTGTGCCCCAGGAATGGAAACTGCCGGAGCGGGCATCGATGGATTCATTGCGGCTGCCGCGGTTGCGGCAAGCGCTGGAACCGCCGGACGCTGCGCTGCCGGTGCATCATTGATTGGCACGATGGATTTGCGCTGTGTTCGCGCGGGCGTAGCGAAGATGCTGGAGAGCGCGATGGCCGATGCGTTGGCCTCGACCGATGCGGGGACCGCCGCCGGTTCAACATGCGGATTCAGAAGATGCCGCACGCGCGTGATTAGATCCTGTGGCTGAAATGGCTTGCGAATCAGTTCATCGGCCTTGACGGCAAACGCCTTCTCCGCAACAGAGCGGTTGACTACGCCCGACATCAAGACGACCGGGGTCCTGGCAAATTTTGGAGTCTGCTTGATGTACTGGCAAACTTCGTAGCCATCCTTGCCAGGCATGATGAGGTCGGTGATTACGACGTCTGGCGGATTCCCTTCCATCATGTTGATTGCGCTCGTTCCATCGTGACAGGTCACGACGTTGATATTTTCACGGCGAAACGCAATCTTGATAACTTCACGCATGGTGGCGCTGTCATCGATAAAGTAAACGACTGGCATTGCGCTCATTGTTGTCCTCCGTCGTGAACCTCTTCATCCAGTTCGCGCAGAGCCTCCAGCATCAGTTCCGTCACCGATCGCAGCACAGTGCGCGTCGTGGCGGTGTATCCCGGGACAAACTTGTAGACACCATGGTCGATGTCGTTACACGCCTTGATGATGTGCACTACGGCATCATCACCGATAAAATCTCCGCTTTCGGCATGGGACACATCCCCGTGATCGAAGAACACAATCGCGTCCAGGTCGCCGGCGTTCACATATAGCGCGCCGGTCTGGCGCGAATGGCCCAACATCTGAATGACCCCGGGAAGGTCGAGATGCGAGAGGCTGCCTTCCAGCGCAGTATCTTCGCTGCCCAGCATCTGCGTCGGTTGAAAGCCATCGGCACGGCTACGTAGAAAACTTCGCACGTGGGCCGCGATACTTTCCGGTCCAAGACGACGGTCAATATAGTCATCACAGCCAGCGCGGAACGCATCCATCAGTGCCTGGTCGCCGCCATCGCCCATGGCGAGAATCGGAATCCCGGCCGTCTTGGCGTCCCCGTGAACGATGCGCGGAAGATCGAATGCGCCCATCTCGCGCATGTTGGTGGCGCACAGAATCGCCGCCGGAGGATTCCACTCAAGCATCGTGAGCGCATACGCTGCCTGTGTTGCATGAATCACATCGAAACCTTCCAGCTTCAGGGCGTCGCACAGTCGTTTAGCGACAAATACATTACTGTCGATAACGAGGATGCGAACACCCGTGATTGCAGGACTGCTCACGCGGTCGCCTCCTTGTTGTTATCGCGCGCGGATGAAACGGCGGCGATGAGTTTCTCCAGGTCGAGCACTTCCACCATGCCGCCGTTTACCGTTAACACATCACTCACGTACGGCGCCAGAGGACTGGAACGTGGCTCGGGACCGCGCTCCACAAGTTCGCACTCGCCGCTGACCGGCAGTGCAATGAGTTCTCCGGTTGATCCCCGTGGAGTCTTCACCATCAGGTAGTAACGATACTTCTCGCCATGCTTGCCAAGTAATGCCGGCCCAAAATCATAGACGGGCACGATGCGTCCGTTGCGCGCGAGTACTCCCTTCACGGCTGGAGTGGTGTGCGGAAAACGGTAGAGGCGGTCGGGGCGAGCGAGTTCAGCGACAACTCCCGCGGGAAGCGCAAACATCCGCACCCCAAGCGGAAAAACCACGAATTGTTTTTCCGAAGTCATCGATTCACCGGCGCACCGTCGAAATGATTTTTCCACCCAACCGGGTAAAACACCGCAGCGTTGAGGACCGGCACCACTTCCCCGTTAATCATGGCAAGGCCGCGATACCATCTCCGCTCTTGCCCGGTAAACGCCCGAGGCAGCGGAATAATCTCGTCGACTTCGGCGATGCGGCTGACGGAGTCTACTGCCAGCGCGACCGGAGCGGCGTGCAACACAAGATACTTCGGATGACCGCTGGTGTCCGCATGGAAAAATTCACGCGTGTCGATCACAGTCGTATCCTGCCCGTTCCACGCATGACTGGAGCGCGCATCGCATGCTTCGTCAACCTCTCGCGCAGGCACTCCCATCGTAAACTCGCCTACCGTGAAAAGTATGATGGGCAATGCCGGCGGTGACGGAGCAACGCGTTTTGACGAGCCGCTCATAAAGCTCCCACCCGCGCGGCGCCCAGAATGTAAAGCACGCGCTTCTCAATCGCAGGATAAACCTGGTCCAGCGATACAACCTGATCGACACTTCCCGTCCTGATCGCTTCAGCGGGCATACCAAAAATGATGGAGCTTGACTCATCTTGAGCGATGACGTGGCCATTCGCTTCCTTAATGGCCTGCACTCCACGCGAGCCGTCGTTGCCCATGCCAGTGAGCACCACGCTGACGGCCATTGGTCCGGCGTATGACGCGACGGCTTCGAGTGTGACGTCGGCGCAAGGGCGATAGCCGTTGATCCGGGGGCCATCGTCCAGCGTGATGCGTCCCGTGGTTGAAAGCCTCAGATGATGCGAGCCGGGGCAGACATAGGCACAACCGCTCTGGACGATCTCGCCCGGACTCGCCTCCGAAATACGAATTGACGACACACCCGAGAGTTGCTCACTGAACTGCGCAGTGTAACTGCCCGGCATGTGCTGGACGATCAGCACAGATCCCGGAAAGTTTTTCGGGAACAATGGCATGAGTTGCATGAGCGTGGCCGGTCCGCCGGTGGATGCCGCCAGCACTACGATTGGAAATTTGCCGCCCGGTCTCTGCGCATCACTTCCGGAGGACGCAGACGATCCATTGGAGCGCGGCGGTGCCGGAAAAAGAGTCGCAGGCTCAGCGGAGCGATGCGCCGGGACCGCAATACGTGCCGCTGTTCGCACAACGCGTACCTTGGAAGCGACCTTCACCTTGCGCACGAGTTCCTCGCGTACGGTATTCATGTCAAGGTCGATGCCGCTGGACGGTTTCGCCACAAAATCAATCGCTCCCAGTTCAAGCGCTTTCAGCGTCACTTCCGCACCATCGCGAGACTCCGAGCTTACGACAACGACCGGCCGTGGCTTCGTGGACATAATGACTTCGGTCGCCTTTAATCCGTCCATGTGCGGCATGTTAATGTCCATCGTGATGACATCGGGACGAAGACTTTCCGCTTGCGATACGGCTTCGACTCCATCGCGGGCTTCTCCCACGACGTCGATTTGAGGATCCGCCGCGAGAATGCTGAGCAGAACCTTCCGCATGAACGCCGAATCGTCGGCGATCAATACACGGATTTTTGAGCCTTCGGCCATATCCCCTTTACAGCTACACTTCACTCGGAGCGGAAAACTTTCCTGCCGCGCCGATCAACTGCGCTACTTCCGCCACAAACTGATCTTCCTGCACGGGCTTGACCATGAAAGCCACGGCGCCTTCCTTCATGGCACGATCACGATGCTTCGCACCGGCGCGAGAGGTTACGACCATCACGGGAATGTGTCGAGTCGCAGGCGCCTGACGAAGATGCAGCATTAATTCATAACCGTTGGTCCGTGGCATCTCGAGATCGGTAACAACCAGGTCGCATCCTGCCTGCCCAATGATTTCGAGCGCCTCCAAACCGTCGGAAGCCAGCTTGACGCGATACCCAGCTTTCTCCAACATGCGTCCCACGAACTTGCGCACACTAATGGAATCGTCAGCCAGCACGACAACTTTCTCTCTCGCAACGTCGTCAATTGCGGAACCTGGGATTTCTCCGGCGGCGAGTGCGGCCGCTCCGGGGGAGAAGATTCGCGCCGCATTGGCATTGGTCATCAGAGGACGCCGCTCGATGGATTCACCGGCGATCAGGCGGTTCAGATCGATCAGCAGGATCAGCGTGCCATCGGGCGCAATTGTTGCCCCGGGAAATAACTTGTAACTCCGCAGATAGCCGCCAAGACTTTTGATGACAATTTCATCCTTGCGCAGAACTTCTTCCACAACGACACCGACTTGTCTGCCGGCGATGTTGACAAGTACCAGCCGATACCAGCCGTTCACGGGGGCTACACGTTCGAGACCAAGGTGCTCGTCGAGACGCACGACTTCAGTGACGACATCGCGGACTTTCGTCAGCAGCTTGCCGCCGATCTCTTCGATCTCACTCTCGCGGATGCGGCGAATCTCTTCTACAAACGCCAGCGGGAAGGCGAACGTGGCCACGCCGCAGCGGACAAACAGCGCCTGCGAAATGATGAGAGTGAGCGGTACCTTGAGCGTGAATCGAGTGCCGATGCCCTTCTGCGTCTCGACCTCGATCTCGGCGTTCAGTGCGCTGATGTTTGCTTTGACTACATCGAGACCTACGCCGCGACCCGCAAGTTCCGTCTTGCGCGGCGCGGTGGAGAATCCCGGAAGGAACAGGATATCGAGAAGCTGGCGCTCATTGAGGTGAGCTGCGTCTTCGGCGCTGAGCATTCCGGATTGCACGGCAGCGGCGCGAACCTTTTCATAATCGACGCCGCGCCCGTCATCCTCTACTTCAATGTAAATGTGGTTGCCGCGATGATACGCACGGACCGCGATGGTGCCTTGGTCCGGTTTGCCCGCTTCGTAGCGTTCGTCGTTACGCTCGATGCCGTGCGCGACAGCGTTGCGCACGAGATGAAGAAGCGGATCGGCAATCTGCTGAATGATGTTGTTATCAAGTTCCGTCTCGGCCCCGGCAAGTACGAGTTCGACGTGTTTATTCGCAGCCTTGGCCGCATCGCGCACGGTACGCGCAATGCGAGTGTAGAGGTTGCCAATAGGCACCATTCGCGCCTGCGTGATTTCGTCCTGCAGGCGATGGGCAAGTTTGGTGAACTCGTCGATGTCGGTGTCGACACGGCGGACAAACGTGTCGAGCTGGGTGAGAACCTCGGTAATGTCCGCGGAAATTTCCGTCAGCGAACGGGAAAGAATACCGAAGTCATCGTAACGGTCCATTTCGAGTTCGCTGAACTCGGCAAGCGAATGGTCGAAGGAACGAGAGTAGCTTGAATAGCCGGTGCGGAAAGGATAATCCACACCACCCATCGAGTCGGCAAAATCCTGCGGAGCAGGAGCACGACGATTCGTAGAGGTAATGCGGCTGAATTCGTACTTCTCCTGGAACTCGGCGATCTTGTCGCTCATGCGCGCCTTGGAGAAGTTCAGCACGTCGGCAAGCTGTTCGAGCTCCGCAAGGCGGCCGAGCATGCGCGTGCGATTAATTACCAACTCGCCAACCGCGTTCATCATGCGGTCAAGGCGCTCGAGCGCAATTCGTACAGACTTCGACTGCGGGACAGTTCCGGGTTCGCGTAACGCAGAAGCTCCGGCCGGCTGCTCTTCCGCAGTCTCTGTGACGGCGAGGCGCGTCGATTCGGAAATAGCTTCCATCGCAGTCTGGATCGGCGCTTCGGCGAGAACCGCCGGGTGCGCCGCTGCCACAACGGGCTCGGTGGGAGTGGGAGCGGCCTCCACGGTGGCGGCCATCGTCATCATCTGCTGTATGTTGCGCGAGAGTTGCCTGGCTGCCTTCTGGAATGACGGATCGTCGGTCCATTGACGGTAGAGTAGCTTCTTCAGGATGTCGATGGATTCGAGGCAGACATCTACGATGCGTCCGTTCGGGCTAAGTTCGCCATCACGCAACCGTCCAAGGAGATCTTCCGCGCGATGCGCAACGGAAGCGATGCGGTGGAGTCCGACTTGTGCAGCCGCGCCCTTGATGGTGTGCATAGCGCGGAAGAGACGGTGGACATCTTCGGGATTTGGGCTCGCTTCCAGATGCAGAAGGGATTCAGTGACAGCCTGAAGATGTTCTTCCACCTCGGGAACAAAAAATTCCAGAACTTCTGCTGCAACTTCTGGATCGGGAGGAAGATCGGGCTCTTCTTCTTCAGGTAGCTCAACTTCGGCCGGTGTGGCTGGCGCTTCAGCTTCCGCACTGGGAATCTCAACGGGTGCAGGCTGAGTCTGCTCCGGCTCAACGACTGTGGCACGCGCATGCTGCTCTTGAAACGCAAATGGATACTTCTGCTTGAAGGCCGCGATATCCTCTTCCGCCTCGGTCGCATTGCTGGCCACCATCAACAGATCGGACTCCAGCACCGCAATCGCCTCGTAAATGAATTCGACAATCGGCCCGGAAGTTTCGGGACCGATGGTCGCATTCATCGCGTACTGGAAGATGTGTGCGACCTTGCTGGCAACCTCCGAGAAGAGTTTGTATCCGTAGGTTCCCGCCGTGCCCGCGATGCCGTGCGCCGCGACAAAAAGCCGTTCGACGTCTTCCGTGGCCGGATAAGGATCTTGAAGAATCCCCGAGTACTCGCGGAGGAACTGAAGGTGCTCGGACGCCTCCTGCAGGAAGAGCTCTACGAACTCCGCTCCGGGTGCGCTCATGTCGTCACCTCCGGCGAGGCGAAGGCGTGCGGGCCGGGCATTCCGAGCGGCTTCTGCAACAGGCGAGCGCCGTCATGCAGCACCTGGTTAAACCTGACTTGCGCATTGGCCGCAGACTCCGCGTGTCCAAGGAAGAGATAACCACCGGGTTCAAGATATTCGTAGAAACGCTGGATCAGGGCGGCGCGGCGCTGATCCGAAAAATAGATCAGCACGTTCATGCAGAAAATGCAGTCGAACCGGCCCATATACACGGTCTGCGCAAGATTCATCGGAGCGAACGAGACCATGTTGCGAACCTTGGGTTTCACCATGTACTGCTCGCCCACTCGAAGGAAGTAGGTCTCGATTTGACGCGAAGTAAGTCCCTCCACGGCTCGCCGCGTGTAAACGCCGCGCTCCGCGCTCTGCAACGCTTCGCGGCTTACGTCGGTGGCCAGGATGCTTACGTTCCACGCCTCGGCAAACTCCAGCGTCTCGCAGATACTCATCGCGATGCTATATGGCTCTTCACCAGTCGCGCAGCCCGCACTCCAGATGCGCAAGGTACGCGGGTTCTCCCAGAATTTCTTCATGTGCATTTCCGGAAGAACCTTGCGTTCGAATGCGCCGAACATCTCGGGGTAGCGATAGAAACGCGTCTCCTGTGTAAGGAGGCGTTCGAGCAATGATTCGTATTCGACGTTGGAACCGGTGATCAGTCGCAGGAGGTCCGCTCCTTGAGCGAGGCTCCTCCGCTGCATGTACTCGGAGACGCGCGAGGACAGGAAGCGGTGACGCGAGTTGTCGAACAGAATCCCGGAGCGCGCTTCGATCAGCAAGCGTAACTCGGAGAGTTCGTGCTCGGTCACAACCGGATTGTCGATCTTGTCACCCATCCCAACCCTGAATTTCCGTCAGCTACGAACGGCCCACGCCGGCTACCGAATCCCTGGAATTCGCCGTCGCGATGCGGAACTGTGACAGTGCCTCGTTCAACTGCTCGGAAAGCTTCACCATCTCTTCCACGGTGTGAGCCGTCTGGCGAGCGCCCTGCGAAGTCTGACGAGTAATATTGGAAATAATCTGCATGGCGTTTGCCACGCCTTCCGTGCCGCGCACCTGTTGCTTGGAAGCGAGCGAGATTTCCTGCACCAGTTCGGCAGACTGACGGACGACGCTGGAAATAGCTTCCAGGGCGCGTCCAGCCTGATCGGCGAGCCGGGCTCCGACTTCCACTTCGCGAGTGCCTTCTTCCATCACAACCACGGCTTCGTTCGTTTCAGCCTGGATCGCCTTGATCAACGCCGCAATATCCTTGGTGGCGGTGCGGGAGTGCTCGGCCAGTTTGCGGACTTCGTCGGCGACCACGGCAAAACCGCGGCCTGCCTCACCGGCTCGGGCAGCTTCGATGGCGGCATTCAGCGCGAGCAAGTTGGTTTGCTCGGTGATGTCATTAATCACGTTGATGATTTCGCTGATCTCCAGGGAGCGATCGCCAAGCGACTTGATTTTCTTTCCGGTGGCCTGCACGGAAGCGCGAATGCGCTGCATGCCTTCCAGTGTGTCGCGCACGGAGCGGTTTCCCTGCTCAGCGGCGTCGAGCGCGCGACGCGCTGCCTCGGCGCTGGCCTCGGCGTTATTCGACACCTGTTTCATCGAGACCGTCAGCTCTTCCACGGCCGACGACGTATTGGTGATCTCCTGGTCCTGCTGGGAGGCGCCATGCGCCATCTCTTCCGAGGCCACGAGAATCTCGTTGGCACTGGTCGACACATCGATCGCAGCCTTGCGCACGCGCTCGAGCACCTTGGTGAAGTTGTCGAGCATGTAGTTCACCGAGTCGACGACGTTGCCGAGCGTGTCGTTGGTCACCTGTCCGCGCAAGGTAAGGTCGCCGCGAGCGATCTGGCTGACGATGGTGAGGAATTCCGTGACGCTGCGCTGCAGGCTCTCCTGTGCCTCCTGGTTTACCGCTGCGCGCGAAGCAGCTGCCGCCGCCTGGTTCAGGTTCTCGGCAATGTAGCCAAAGTCGTCCTCGGACTTCGTCGTAACCCGTGCCGAGTAATCCCCGGCACCGAGTCTCTCGGAGACTTCGGCAAGTTCCCGCACAGGAACCGCGACCTTGTTGTTAAGCCGGAACCAGACGAAGAGCGCGGCCACAAGCACTACCCCAGCTCCGCCCAATAGACGTACCCCAGCCGGGTACGAGAGCGCACCAAGGTCGACCAGGGAAAGTCCTCCGGACTTCTGCCCGGCCATGTACCCCAACACGAGCGCCGCCAACAACGCGACAAAATTCACGACTACCAGCACGGCAATCGTCGAATTCAGACGACCCTTCATAAAGCCTCCCAGAGGAACGCCCGACAGTTTTCCATCTCAACCCTCAAATTACCGGAATCGGAAATGCCTGCATCAACCGCTTCAAGTCAAGCGCCAACGCCAGGCGGTCCTGATGGCGCAACATGCCGTTGCAATGCGGAACGTCGCGCGGAGATTCCTCCACCAACAGCGGTTCCGAAGTCGAATACGTGCCGATTACTTCATCGGCAGCAATACCAATGCGTGTATCCAGGGACTCACCGTCCTCACGCATCGACGCAACCACGACATGACGTGGCGACAAGTCGCCGCGACGCACATCAGTGAACGCAATGTCGATGATCGGAACGATCGAGCCACGCAGATTGAAAATACCCATCAAAAACGGCGGCGACAGCGGCACGCGAGTGGTCGTCGGCCACTCTACAACTTCTTCCACGTCAAGTACCGGGAGACAGTAGCGCTCGCGCCCCGCACGGAAGATGCAATACTGACGCTCCGGCAAGGATGGCGCTTGCTCCGGCAGAGGCGAGATGTCCTCGATGTATGCATCCTGCGGTGCCTCCATCCTTTCCGAATTGTTCTCGCCGTTCGCCATACAATCTTAGTGAAGAAGCCGTTGCACTTCTCCCAGCAACTGCTCACGAGTAAAAGGCTTAACAAGGTACCCGTCCGCCCCCTGCTGGCGTCCCCAGAACCTGTCACTCTCCAGTCCCTTGGACGTAACCAGCACGACCGGAATCGTTCCATAGGCCGCACTCGACTTCAACTCCCGGCACGCCTGGAATCCGTTACGTTCCGGCATGACTACATCGAGAAGAATCAATTGAGGCCGCTCCATGTCGATCATCTGTTCAAGGCGGGTCGGATCGCCGAGAATCACGGCCCAAAAGCCCGCCTGTTGCAGATACGACTGCATCAACCTGCTCTCAGCCACCGAATCATCGACAATCAGGATCTTTTTCACGGCGGGCACACGTGTCCTCGAACTCCAAGACTATGCAAAGCAATTACCACACCATTGCGAAAAGAAGATGGGAATAGTTATGTCATGAAATGCATGTCGTTGACAAATCGGAACTTACGGAGTTGCCAGAAGACTAGCCATGACGCGGCATGGGTACCCACGCATAGGTGTCAATCTCAGATTGAGACGCCCTACTCGCGAAGCGGAATTCATTCTCAAGGGAAGAGAAGCGATACAGTATCTCATGCATTTTGAGTGACATGGCATGGATGGTCTCAAGTTGTGCGCGATCCTCCGCGTCAGTCCCCTCGCGACTCATCAAAAGGAGCTCGACATTGCCGAGAACTGAAGTAAGGGCGTTGTTGATGCTGTGTCGCATGTCAATCATGTACGTGCCGAGGGCAGCGCGCTGCTCAAATTGACGGGCAGCCTCTTCGGCGGATCGAAGTCGGTTCTCCGCATCAAGGCGACACAGCGTTTCCGCCGCAAGTGTGCACAGCACGCGCTCCCAGCCTTCCATATGACAGACCGGCAAGGCACACAATTGGGTATCCTCAATCAATGAGAGGTTGGACGGCTCCACCAAGCAAATGATGGCGCGAGCAACATCCTGAAGGGCTCGAATCACTTCTTCTACCGGGCGATATCCAAGTGGGCCAACGATCGCCAAGTCACACTTCTTCGACGAGGAGAAAGGTCCAGCCCCCGATACGACGGTGACTGCCGGGTGGACACGAAGGAACTCCCGGCTGTTTAGAATTGCGGGGGCGAATGATGAATCATCTGAGACAAGGACGACAATCGGTTCGGTCACAGGGATACCCCGGAACATAGCCTATGGTTCGAGTGTGAAGCTTTCCGCAGTAGCAGATGCACCTGACTCGCCACAGTCTGGTCATCTCACATGTCGTTGGAAAATAATGAAGTTCTCACTTTTGCACAGGTTGGTCCGGCGAGATTGTCTCAAGATTGAGACGCGCTGATTACGAATCTGGAACAGATGGAGGCTGGGAAAAGCCGTCTGGCCGAAGCCTGATGTCGTACCGCTTGATCTTCCGGTAGAGGGTGGCGCGGGAGATTCCGAGGAGTTGACCGGCCATAGTTTTGTCGCCGTTGACTTCGTCGAAGACGCGCTGAATCGTATCCTTTTCGAGCTCCTCCAAATCCGTCGTCGCGGCAGCAGAGACGGGCGAGACCGTATTCGCTTCGGCCGTGGATCCACCCCGCAGCGGCGCTGGGAGGTCGGCAAGTCCAATCTGGTGACCGGCGCCGAGCGCGATGGCGCGCTCCATGCAGTTCTCCAGTTCGCGAACATTGCCCGGCCATTCGTAGCGCATCATGGCAGTGAGGGCGGCATCTGAAATCTGCACACTGGAGTCGGGGGCGAAGCGGTCGAGGAACCACTGTGCGAGCGCTGGGAGGTCGGACTTGTGTTCGCGCAACGCGGGAAGATGAACGGTAACGACATTCAAGCGAAAGTAGAGGTCTTTACGGAAAGTCCCTTCCTGGTAAGACCTTTCGAGATCCCGATTGGTGGCTGCAATGACTCGCACATCGACATGCGCGGACCTGTTGCTGCCGACGGGGCGCACTTCCTTTTCCTGCAGGACACGAAGTAACTTGGCCTGCATGTCAAGCGGCAATTCTCCGATCTCGTCGAGGAAAATCGTTCCACCGTTGGCGGCCTGGAAGAGTCCTTGCTTCTCACGCACTGCGCCGGTAAAAGCTCCCCTCTCGTGGCCGAAGAGTTCGCTTTCAATCAGACTGGGAACCAGCGCACCGCAATCGACGGCAACAAATGGGCGCTTGGAGAACATGCCGTGGAAATGAATGGCGCGCGCGACCAACTCTTTGCCCGTGCCGCTCTCACCCGTGATAAGAACGGGAGTCCGCGTGTCCTTGAGCCGCGCGATCATTTTCAGAATTTCCTGAATTCGTGCGTGCGTGCCGACGATGCCGTGTAATTGTGTCTCAGTTGCAAAGCGTTCGCGGAGGTATTCGATCTCCGCAACGAGACGCACCTTTTCGGCCATGCGCTGCAGGACCAGCTTCATTTCGTCGACGCGAAAAGGCTTAGTAACGTAGTCGTAGGCGCCAAGCTTCATGGCCTGGACCGCGCTCTCGATGGAACCAAAGCCGGTCATAATGGCAACTTCGGTATGCGGGGAGCGTTTCTTCACCTCGGCGAGAAATTCCAGGCCGGACATCTGCGCCATCCGCAGGTCCACGAGGATAATGTTCGGCGAGACGGAGTCGAGCATGGCAAGCGCCGCTTCCGCGCTCTCTGCCTCGCTGCAGGAAAATCCCAGGCTCTTGCCAATGGTGGAGCAGAGCTTACGGATGCTTTGCTGGTCATCGACGACTAGACAATCTACGTGGAAATTGTCCGTCATCCCGGTACTCCTATTACTTTTCTTACCAGGTCAATCAGAGGCTCGACGCGAAACGGCTTCTCGATGTAAGGCACGCCAGTACGCTCCAGAGCGGCAGCGGTATCGGGATTCATCGTGTCACCCGTAACGAAAAACAGACGACTGGCCAACTCGGGATTATTCGCGTAAAGCCAATCGTAGATATCCGCTCCGTCAACATCGCCGGGCATTCTCATGTCTGAAATGACCCCGAAAAAGCGGCCGCCTTTGAGCATCTCCATCGCTCTGCCGCCGGACGGTGCGCACGCAACGTTATATCCCGACCGCGTAAGCGCGGTGCGAATATAGGCCAACACTGACGGCTCATCTTCAATGACAAGGATGGGAAGTGAATCGGCGAAAGTACTCATGCGTTCCCCATCCCGCTAACGACTTCCGCCTGCGTCTCGGACGGTGCTTCTCGCGGCAACCGGAGAGTGAACACGGCGCCTCCGTCACTCAAACGGTTCGTGCAGCCGATCTCGCCTCCGTGTTCGCGCACAATGCCATAACAGATGCTCAACCCGAGCCCGGTACCCTTCCCAGCAGCCTTGGTCGTATAGAAGGGATCGAAAATTCGCTCCGGCGCCTTCACCCCCGGACCATTATCCGCAAAGCTGATTTCCACCATGTCATCGCGATATGTGGTCGCGATCTCGATTCTGCCGGCGCCGTCAAACTCGCGCACCGCGTCGTAGGCGTTATTCAGGATGTTGAGGAACACCTGCTGGAGTTGCTGGGAATCGCCCACGATGTCCGGCAGATCGCCGTATTGTTCGATCACCTCGATGCCGTGGTTCGAGAGATCATAGGCGCGCAACTGGACGGTGCGGCGCAAAAGTTCGTTGATCTGCAGTGGCTCGCGTTGCGGCGGCATTTGCCGGGCAAAGCGGAGAAGGTTCTGTACGATCTGCCGCGTGCGTTGCGCCTCCTGAATGATGATCTCCAGGTTCGCTTTCGCATCCGGCGGAAACGTATCCTGTTGTGCCAATAAATCGGCAAAGCCAAGGATCGCCGTGAGTGGATTATTAACCTCGTGAGCCACGCCGGACACGAGTTGTCCGACGGCCGCCATCTTTTCAGTATGCATCAACTTGGCCTGCAAGACGGCAGCGTCGGTGATGTCGCTCATGACGACGACAATTGAAGTCACTTGTCCCTGCTCGTCGCGCATTGGACTCAGGTTCACGGAAAACTGGCCGAGACGATCGCCGGCAAGAAGCAGCGGCAGTTCCAGATTGTCCACCTGCTGGCCTACCAGGGTCTGCGCGATCGCTTCGTCCACGACGTCCCGTTTCTCCTTCGCAACAAGTTCGCAGAGACGCCGGCCAACCAATTCGCCGGGACGATATCCGCCAATCTCATAGCAACGGCGGTTTGCAAAGCTCACTAACCCAGCGGTGTCGGCAACGATAATCAGACTCTGCGTGTTGTTCAGGATCTTTGCGTTGAAGTCGCGCTGGCGTTGCAGCTCCGCCTGGAAGGTTTTGAGGTCGGTGATGTCAAGCATGACGCCGCGATACTGGATGACTTTTCCCTTGGCGTCGGTGAGCGCGAAGGCATTCTGCAGGGTATAGATGAGCGAGCCGTCCTTCTTGCGCAGTACTTCTTCATAGTTCCGCATCGCGCCTTTCGATTCCAGTTCGCGGCAGAAGACTGCCCTGTGCTCGGGAGTCATGTAGAGCGCCTTGGGAATATCGACCTGAAGAAGCTCCTCGCGGCTGTTGTAACCAAGCATCCGAACCAGCGCGTCATTTACTTCAAGAAAGCGACCATCCGGCGTCGAGAAAAACAGGCCTTCCTGGATGTTCTCGAACAGCTCGCGGTATCTCCGCTCGGCTTCGCGACGGTCCGTTACATCCTTTAAAACATGGATGGTTTGAGTGCCATCATCGAGCGAGCCGCGCAGGCACGACGTGGAAACAAGATATGTGCGTTCGAGGACAGGATGAAGAAACTCGTCGGCCTCGCCGGGATTCACCCGGCAGAAGGGACAGGGTTCCGGTCCGAGATCGAGCGCCATCGCCATCACGGCGCGCATGCTGACGCCAAGCAACTCCGCCGGGCGCACGCCGATAAATTCAGCCATGCTGCGATTGATGCGCAGAACGCGGTGATTGCGGTCATGAACGACGATGAAGTCCGTGATGGCGTCGAAAATTTCAATCCACTGATTGTTCGACTGCGCGATGAGAGTGAACAGGCGGGCATTGTCGAGCGCGACCGAAGCATGTCCGGCAAGCGCGCGGAACATGTTGCGGTCGAGCGCATCCAGGTCCCGTCCTCGATTGGCCACGCACAGGTAGCCGAGAAACTGTCCTTCCGTACCGGCGAGCCGGGCAATGGCCACATCATTCCAATCCAGCGACGCAGCGACTTCGGCTCCGAGCATTTCCCCGCCGCTTCCCCATTGCAGAGCTTCCCCGCTCTTATCGGACAACTCCGAGAGAACGGTGTTGAGCCCGCGGATGTGCCGACGGTCTTCATTGCCGGCTCCGCTGTAAAGGAAGACAGTCTCCAGCAGACCCGCACGCGAAAGCGCCAGTGCCGCAGCGTTCCCTCCCAGCAACTCCATGGCGCGGCGACTCAGAGAATTTGCGAGCTCAGGCAGCCTCATGCTGGAGCGCAGTTCAAAGGCAAGCGCCATAAGGGCTTCCGCTCTCTGGCGATTCTCCCGCGCCAAGTGGAGGTTTTGCGTGGCTTGCAGAACAACGGCTATCTCAGCGGCCAGCGCGCGCGCGCGGCGTATATCTTCCGGACCAATGGTGGCGCCATCGCGACGATCAAGCACGCCAAGGATACCCAGGACGCGGCCGTCCGAGCCGCGCAGAGGGGCCGCGATCAGTTGATTGACGCCGAGATCCTCAAGAAAGCGCCGGTCAATTCCCTCTTTGTCCGTCGCCAAGTCCGTCCAGAAAACATCGCCAAGTCTGAGGATTCTGCCCTGGAGCACCCGTGGAAGCTCAAAGACAAGCGGAACGATCGCGCCTTCCTGGCAGTAGCACCGGACACGGCACTCGTTGTCGTGCTCCACAATAGCGATGAACGCACGCCGAAAACCCAGAAACTCCGCCGCTCGCAAACTGAATCGCTCAAGGAAGGTATCCAGTTGGCCAATGCTCCCGAGTTCTGTTGCGATATCCAGCAACTGCTGGAGTTCCCTGGCCTGCGCACGGCTGGTGGAAAAGAGCTCTACGTTATGAATGGCAAATGCGCTGATTCCAGCGACGGCACGCACTTGCGAGACATCCTGCTGACTGAACTTGTGGGATGGTCCGCCGTAGATGACAAGCAGCCAGCGAGCAGAGCCCGCGTTAACCGGCGCCGCCATCACCTGCCCCGACCGGATCAGCGGAAGTTCGTCTTCCTTGTCGTTGATTTCGATGATCAGCGGATGGTCAAAACTGGAAACTTCCGCATGTTTTGCCGCAAAGCGACTGAGCGAGGCAGCATCATACTGGAGGGAACTCTCCGCCCTCGCGCCGACCACAGAAATGAGCGACCACCCACCGGTCTTCTGCTCAAGCAGAGCGACCAGTTCCGCAGCGAGCAGATCCTGCACCCGCCGCACCAGCGTATCGCGCACGGCCTGAATGTCGGGAATCGCATAGAGTTCGGAAGCGCACTCAATCATCACCTCCGCCCGCCGCTGCGCCTGGTTCAACTCACGGGTCAGACGCGCCGTCTCCATAAGGCTGGCAAACTGCTCCGTCAGGACGATCGCCTTCTCGGAAAATCTTTCTTTTGAGGCCGGTTCGCCAAGGCAAAGATAAGTGACCACCCCGGTCACCCGACCGCCGGCAATCATCGGCACTGCCAGGATCAATTTTGCGGAAAATGAGTCAGCAGCCTCGTGGTGGGCAGCTCCAGCCTCGGGAAGATGTACAACCCTCTTCGATCTTGCGGCTTCTTCTGCCGCAGCTTGCACCGGAGAAGGACGTCGCGCGCCACCGAAATCCCCACCCTCGCCCTCCGAGGCAACACAACTTAATCCGGATCCGGCGGATTCAGGCAGCCAGTAGAGAACTCCATCCGCGCCAAGACCCTCTTGTGTCTTGGCACAGAACAACTTGGCGATATCGGCGAAAGGAGTGCCCTTCTCCAGCGCGGATGAGACAGTCTCCAGTATTGAGACATGAAAACTTGTCGCAGGAGACGAACTTGAGTGATCAGTGTGGTCGTACATGGTTGGATTCGGTTCCAAACCTTGCAGCAAGCTGCAAAACTAGCTCGAATTCTCAATTTGAGTCAAGGTAAATGGACAGCAGGGGGTAACCGTCGCAATTCTCCCTTATGTATCATGATGAGATGCACTTGACCTCTTGGAACACCCCACTGTGAGACTGGCGAATGCAAGGATGGGAACTTTTCAATCCAACCTCCCAAATTATCTGTTTGTTTTCAGTAACTTACATAAACAACTCTCAACCCCGGAAGAGCTGGCAAAGATATTGCACTAGGTAGGCTGGAATTTTCCGCATCTAGGAGGGGCTGTGTTCAGTGTTAAGACACGGCACTGGTTGTTAGTTTCAATTCTGGGAGTTCTAGTGGTTGGCGCCGTTTTCACTCCGGTGGCATCGGCTCAACAGGACAGTAACCGCCCGGTAAAGGTCAGGGTTAAGCCGGTATACCCCGAAATGGCACGGAGAATGGGCATCTCAGGCGTGGTGCGGATCGAAGCCACGGTGAGCGCATCCGGGTCCGTAGTTGGAACGAAGGTTCTCGGCGGACATCCCATGCTCGTCAATGCGGCGCTTGATGCGCTGAAGAAATGGAAGTTCGAACCGGCGAGCAAGCAAACCAGCGAGGTTGTCGCCTTCGCCTTCAATAATAACCAATGACTTCGGCCACCACCCATGCGCTCAACGGGTTGTTTCGGCTTCCTCGTTAGCAGTCAACAAACTGGTTGAGCAGCGGCCGTGGAGGTATTGACAGATGACAATCGCAAAAAGGCTTTACATAAACTTCGGGGCAATTCTCGGAATCGTCACGTTCCTGCTCCTGGTGAACATCTTCGCCGTGATGCGGGAACATGCCGCGAGCAATGCGACGTCCGCATCCATAGACATGGCGCAGGCGGACGAACTGATTCGATTCCAGATGATGCAGAACCGGTTGAATCTCAGCAATTACCTGCTGAGTGGAGCACCCACCGATGCGGCGATGGTCGATGACGGATATCAGAAACTCTTGAGCTCGCTGAATGCTGCGGTAGTAAATGCCAGCAACGACGAGGTCCGCGTTCCGCTGACCAAGCTCTTGAGTGCCGAAGAAGGCTGGAATCAGGATTTTGCGCAACCGCTGATCCAAAAGCGCAAGCAGGTGGATGGCGGCAATGCGACGGTAAGCGACCTGCAAGTTTTCTATCTGAATCTCGATCCGGAGAAGTGGGTTAACAACTCGACAAAGCTCATAGGCGATGCCGAAGCCGCAAACACAAAAACCCTGGAAGCGCATCGCAAGTCCGACGAATCTGCTTCGTTGTTTACGACGACGGTAATCATCCTGGGGACGTTGCTGGTAATCGTCTTCGGCGTGATGATTGCGATTAAGACGTCGCGATCAATTGTCGAACCGCTCGGCCAGCTAATTGGAGTGGCAGGTGAGATCGGCACCTCCGGCGACCTTAACCACACCATTGACATCAACCGCGATGACGAGATCGGCGATCTCGCACGCAGTTTCCAGGCGATGGTCGATTATCTGAAGGAAATGGCGGCCGTCTCGGAGGCCATTGCGGCTGGCGACCTGACGGTGCACGTTGAACCACGGTCCAAGCATGACACGTTCTCGCTGGCCTTCTCGCGCATGACACAGGGACTACGCAACCTCGTGCGCTCCGTGCGCGACTCGGCAGCCCAAGTCGCATCCGGCTCGAACCAGATTGCGGAAGCATCGGAAGAGTCCGCGCGCATTGGCGTGCAGTCGTCTTCGGCCATCGACGAAGTAACCAGCACCATGCACGAAATGAGTATCAATGTGCAGAACATGGTGAAGAATACCCAGGTCCAGGCGTCGAGCGTCAGCGAAACGTCGGCATCCATCGATCAGATGGTCGCGAGCATTCAGCGCGTGGCTGACACCGCCAAGGTGCTGCTCGACATCTCGAACCGCTCGCGCGAAGAGGTGCAAAGCGGTAGTGGAACAATGCAGAAAGCGACCGAAGGCCTCAATCGCATCAATCGTGCAATCGGTTCGTCGGCGGAAATCATCGCCGAACTTGGGAAGCGGGTGGACGATATCGGAAAGATCATCGAAGTCATCGATGACATTTCCGAACAGACCAATCTGCTGGCGCTGAATGCGGCCATCGAGGCGGCTCGCGCCGGTGAGCACGGACTGGGCTTCGCCGTGGTGGCTGATGAAGTGCGCAAACTGGCGGAAAAATCCGCGCAGTCCACCAAGGAAATTTCTGAGCTGATCCAGAGCATCCAGAAGGAAGCCCGCAAAGCCGTGGAGAACATGGACAAGAGCACGGGCATCGTGGACGAAGGCTTGAACCTCGGGAGCGAACTGAGTGTGGCACTCAAAAAGATCTCGAACGTTGTGACCGAGGTGTACAAGTTTGCGCAGGAGATAGGGTCCGCCACGAACGAACAATCTCACGGGTCGTCGCAAATCGCCAGGGCAACTACCCGGCTGAACGAAATCACTCATGAGATCAATTCTTCGGTGGAAGAACAGGCGGGTGGTGCACAGGCGGTAGTCCGGGCCATGGAGCGCATGCGCGAAATGGTGCAACAGTCATCGTCTGGGTCGACCGAACTGGCGGCGTCATCCGAGCAGATGTCGAAGATGTCACGCTCGCTGCTTGAAGTAGTGGATCGTTTCGCGATCGAGGATCACAGCGGCCGGTTGACGGGAGAAGAATCGCGCAAACTTGCCGGCTCAAAGTATGCGCTTGCGGAACTGTCCTAGGCGGAGGCTGCAATGACAAAAGAATCACAAATCGTCGGCTTCCGCATCGGACGTGAGGACTTCGGCATTCCGATCGAGAAAGTTCACGAGATTGTAAGGCCGATGGCGATTACAGCCGTGCCAGATACGCCGGACCATATCGAGGGCGTCATCAACCTGCGCGGAAAAATCGTTCCGGTAGTCGATCTTCGAAAGCGGTTTGGAGAAAAGCAACCCACGGGGGGCCGGAAGAACCGCATCGTAGTGGCTGAGATCAACGACCGGCACGTTGGATTACTTGTGGATGCAGCCAGCGAAGTGCTGAAGATCGCCCCCGATGCGATTGAGGATCCGCCACAGGCACTCGGGGACGATTCATCCAGCTACATACGAGGCGTTGCCAAGTTCAACGGCAGGTTGATCATTCTTGTCGACCTCGAACGAATCATGCGCGCCGGAGACTTAAAGAGAGTCAGCGATATCGCGGATCTCTCCGCAACGGGGACCTAGAGTCGAAGAGTGGCACGAGACCAGTACCGGAAAACGACACGATGTCATCACCAGTCCCAATTAATATTTCGGAAGCCGAACTTAAGCTGCTGCAAACCCTGATCTACCAGGAATGCGGCATGTATTTCGACGAGAGGCGCGCCCACTTCCTGCATGACAGGTTACAGCGGAGACTGCGCGCATGCGGTATTGATAACTTTTACGGCTATTATCGGCTGCTCACCAGCTTCGAGGGAAAACGCGAGTTGGTGAACCTCGTTGAGAACCTCACGGTTAACGAAACGAGCTTTTTCCGTAACAAGCCGCAGCTTGAAGTTTTTCAGAAGGTCGTTCTTGAGGATCTGCTGCACCGCAAGCAGGAGAGGCGTGACTGGACGCTGCGCATCTGGAGCGCCGGCTGCTCGACCGGGCAAGAACCTTACACACTGGCCATGATGGTGGCGGATGCGCTCGCGTATTACTACCTGCGTAATCCCCTGCCCTTCGACATGCCGTCTCCGAAACCGCTGATTCCGCCACCGTGGAAAGTGGAAATCCTGGCCTCCGACATCAACTACTCGGTGTTGCGCGCAGCACAGGAAGCCATCTATCCCGAACACCAGATGGAATCGGTGGACTACGTCTATCGTCTGCGTTATTTCGACAAAGTGGGCGAACGGTATGCCGTGAAGAAGGCTCTGAAGGAGCTGGTGCACTTCGACTTTCACAATCTCAAGACCGAGTTTCTGCCGGTGAGAAACGACATCATCTTCTGCCGTAACGTCATGATCTATTTTGACGAGGCGGAGCAGAAGCGCTTGATCGAAAAACTCTACCGATGCCTGAACCCGGACAGCTATCTCTTCGTGGGACACGCGGAGAGTTTGTTTGGACTGTCCGATAAATTCCGCATGCTCCACCAGAACAACGGGACGGCATATCAAAAACTCGAGGCGCAAGCGTGAGCTTCTTTTCCGAAGACCGGGCAAACGAACTTCGCACCATCTTTTTCGAGAGCGCGCAGGAATTGCTGCAAGCGCTGAACGAACAAGGTATGCGTCTGGAGAAACAGCCCGGCACCCCCGAGATCGTGCGCGAAATCCGCCGCGCGGTGCACACTCTCAAGGGGGACTCCGCCGCGTGCGGTTATCGCGAACTCAGCGAGTTCGCGCACGCGCTGGAGGATGTGCTCACGGATGAGATTGCCACAAGCGCTGGGGCCGGCCTGGCCGAGACGGTATTGGCCAGTGCCGATAGTTTCGAATCGATGCTGGCGGCCTATCGCAGAGGCGAACAGCCTTCGTCGTACCCAGCCGTTCGCGTCATGATCGAACAGTTGCGCGGGAACTCCGGTGCGGACACGGCGCCCTTCACCACGGGATTCGCATGGACCGAGTACGATCGCCTGCTTATTTCGCAACATGCCGTTCGTGGCCAGAACGTTTACAACGTGGGACTCGAAATTGATCCGCAGTGCGCCATGCGCTCGGCGGCCCTTCAACTTGTCCGCAACGTGCTGGAAGAGGTGGGAACGCCGCTCGCAATGCATCCCAGCGAGGAAACCGCGGAGCCTCCGTCCGTAATAGAAGCTGCGCTGGCAAGCCACCATCCTCGCGAATGGATTGAGAAGAAGTGCCGGGTTCCCGGAGTTGTTTCCAGGATTGTTGTAGAGCAGTGCGTTGCTGCGGCCCCGGAAGGTCTCGAGGGGCCTGCGCCATTCCCTGCCACTCCGGCGAACGTACCCGCCCCCGTGCAGAATCAGCCGGAACCAGAAACTCCCCCCAAGCACCCAGCTTCGCTCTCCAGCGCCGAGAACGTATTGCGCGTGGAAGCCGAGCGCATTGATGCGGTACTCGACCTGGTCGGCGAACTGATCATCGCAAAGTCGATGTTTCAGGCGGCGGTTTCGGATTTTGGACGCCGCTTTCCCAAGGATGCGCTATACCATCGTCTGCACGACGCGCTGGGTTTGCAGTCGCAGGTCATGCAGAAGCTTCAGCGCTCGGTGATGAAGATTCGGATGGTTCCGGTCGAACAACTCTTCCGTCGCTTCCCGCGCATCGTCCGCGACCTCTCGAAGCAGGAAGGTAAGCAGGTCGACCTGGTGCTCGAGGGCGAAAACACGGACCTCGACAAGAGCATTCTCGATGCGCTTGCCGAACCTCTTGCACACATGGTTCGCAACGCTGTGGACCATGGCATCGAGATGCCGGATGAACGGCAACTCATGGGTAAGGCCGAGCGTGGCACGATTGTTCTCAAGGCCTATCACCTGGGGAACAATGTCGTCATTGAAATCACGGACGACGGACGCGGTATCGACGCTGAGCGCGTGCGGGCCAAGGCAATCGAGCGTGGAATGATTTCCCCGGAAGACGCGGCACGACTCGACGACACCGAGGTGCTGAATCTCATCCTGGAACCCGGCTTCAGTACTGCCGAACAGGTCACGGAGGTCTCCGGGCGCGGGGTCGGCATGGATGTTGTGAAAGGCGTGATCGACCGGCTGAAGGGCACAATCTCAATTCACACTACCCGGGGCTCCGGTTCGCGATTCCGGTTGAATCTGCCGCTGACGCTGGCGATTATCAAGGCGCTGCTTTTCCGCGTCTCGGACCGCCTGTTCGCCGTGCCGCTCACTTCGGTACTGGAGATCATGCGCGCCTCGGAACAGGACGTGCACATAGTTGGACAAAACGAAGTTATGCAGCTTCGTGAGGAAGTTTTGCCGCTGGTGCGTCTTGAACGAATGGTGAACGGGATGACGCACCAGTGTGAAGGAAAACTTTTCGTAGTGGTGGTTGGCGTCGGCGACAGGAAATTCGGATTGATTGTTGACCGCCTCGTGGGCGAACAGGAACTCGTGTTGAAGGCCCTGGACGATCAGTTCATGAGCACTGAAATGGTCAACGGCGCATCCGTGCTGGGAGACGGACGCGTTGTCCTGATCCTCAATGTGCCCGTTGCGGTGGAACGCTTTGGGCGAGCCGATTCAGCGAAACGCAGGTCGCTGGAGGCCTCCGCATGAAGCAAACCGTCAAGGTTCTGGTGGTGGACGACTCGGCGCTGATGCGAAAGTTGATCCCGCAAATCATTGAGCGGGACAGTTCCATCCAAGTTGTGGGAACGGCAATTGATGGCGAATTCGCCATGAAGAAAATGAAAGAACTGCGACCGGACGTCATCACGCTTGATCTGGAAATGCCGCGAATGGACGGGTTGGAGACGCTACGGCAAATGATGCGGCACGAGCAAGTGCCGGTCATCGTGGTGTCAGCTCACACAACCGAAGGCGCGACGACTACTCTGAAAGCGCTGGGGCTGGGAGCATTCGATTTTGTTACGAAGCCGAAAGACGCACTCTCGGCGCATATGTCCGAGGTGGCCGATGAGCTGATCAAGAAGATCAAGGCAGCCTCGATGCAGGGTCACTCCAAGGCGCGAATACTGGAGCCCACTACAATGGCGCGCGCGCCGCAGAAATCGAACAGTTCCGTTCTGGCGACGGGAGTAATCGGTATCGGGAGTTCAACCGGCGGGCCGAATACGCTGCAATTCCTATTGTCGCGGCTGCCGGCGGACTTTCCGGCCGCGATCGTGATCGTACAGCACATGCCGGAGGGATTCACTTCGCTATTCGCCAAACGGTTGGACGAGTGTTCCGCGATTCACGTCAAGGAAGCTCAATCGGGCGATCTCCTGCTGGCAGGCCGGGCTCTGATTTGCCCCGGTAACCGTCACATCAAGGTGAGGAGAATGCCGGCGGCAAACATTGCCATGCTCACCGATGAGCCTAAGGTAAACGGACACCGGCCCTCCGTGGATGTGATGTTCCGTTCACTGGCCGCCGAGTTGGGCTCGTCCTCGCTCGGAGTTCTGATGACGGGAATGGGCGACGATGGCGCCGAAGGGCTTGGAGAGATGAAGCGAAACGGCGCAATGACGATTGCGCAAGACGAGGAATCGTCCGTGATTTATGGAATGCCGAGGGCCGCGGTAGAGCGGGGCTATGCAATGCGCATCGTCTCGCTTGATGCACTGCCGAATGCCCTGATGGCGCATTTCCGCGCAGAGGAAGCGCCTTAACTGAATGACCGGCCGCGGACGCAATACCGCGGTTGGAAGATGAGGTCTAATATGGAGCAATTTCGTGCTCTGGTAAGAGCCCAGGATCGACAACCTGTCCGGTACCTGGTGGTAGATGATTCGATCTTTGCTCGCAAGAACCTGGCCCGTATCATTGAGGCATTTGGCGGTCAGGTGGCGGGCGAGGCAGGCGATGGCTGTACCGCCATCACCGAGTACGACCGCATCCTCCCGGATATCGTGTTCATGGACATTACCATGCCACAGATGGAAGGCATCGAAGCGGCAGAGCGGATCATTCATCTGCACCCCAATGCGCGTGTCATTATGGTCTCTTCGGTGGGCTACCAGGAGAACATTGTCGCCGCGCTGCAGAAGGGCGCACGGCACTTCGTCCAGAAACCTGTGAAACCAGAACTGCTCTACGAAGTCGTCAAGTACGTGTTGGGAGAAGACGGCCTCGCGGTGGAGACACAGGAAGAAGTCAACGGAGAGTCCGTCCAATGAGAATTGAACTGATCCAGCCTTTCATTAATGCTGCGGACGCAGTGATCGGTGAAACGCTGCAATGCACGGCACAGGCCGTTGACGTTAGCATGGACGAAGAGGTTTACCGGAAAACGGGCCTGGCAGCCCGTGTCAGCATCACCGGCGATATCGAAGGCAGGGTCATATTCGACGTCACCCGGGACACTGCGGCGAAGGTTGCCGTCTGCCTTTCCGGCGCCGACACCACGCCGGATGACGACCTGGTGCGTGAAACCGTCTGTGAACTTGCCAACCTGGTGATCGGCAATGCCGTGACTTCGCTGAACGACCAAGGCTTTCGCTTCAAGGTTCACCCACCGGAATTCCATGCGAGTGAAGCCGGGCTGAAGGGCAGCGAGGATACCGAAGCGCTCGTGATGCGCTTCGACACGCCGGCCGGCAGCGTGTTCATGAACATCGCCATGCAGTACCATCATCGCAGACGGCAGGACGGGCAGTTCGACTGACGGTTGCTGCATCCAAAAAGAAAACAGGGCGGAGACGATCTCCGCCCTGTTCCATTGTGCAGAATACTTATCGCGATATGACCGCGTACGGACGTTGCAATTTGCAGGACGTTCCCGAACACGAAGGATCCTGCAATGGCGCCGGAATATTCCCTACTGTTACGTCATCGGTGGTCCGGATGATCGTCGTACCGTTTTGCAGATCGTTCGGTTCGACTGTCGTCGCGTAGACTTTGGTACCGTCGTTCGACCGGCCAACGGACGTGACCGTGGAAGAAGCCGTTGTGCCAACCGTAAGCGTCTTGACGCTGTAGCTTCCCGTGTTGATCTCCGCAATCTGGTTCGTGCCCGCCAAGCCTGCATAAGCGCGAGATCCATCGGGCAGCACCGCAAACGAGTTGGGTGTTCCGCTCAGTGTCACCGGCGTGTGCAGGACCTTCGGAGAGCTATAGGTTGAAGCATCAAAAACGGATACGGAATCGCTACCGGTGTTGACGACGTAGAGGCGGGTCAACGTACTGTCGAATACGGCCATGCTGGGCGCGCTGCCACCCGCTGGAATGGTTGCGACGACCGTTTCCGCCGTGGTATCGATCACCGAGATATCGTCGCTGCCCTGATTCAATACGTATGCATACGTGCCATCGGGACTCAAGGCCGCATACACCGGCGCAGTCCCAACTGAGATCGAGTTCGTCACCACATCGGTAGTAACGTTGACCACGTAAACTTTATTCGCACCCTTGTCCACAACGAAGACTCGGTCCGCGTCTACGGCAACGCCAAACACCGGATTTGTTCCCACGCAGACATCGGTTCTCAGGGTGAAGGAACTGCCGTCGATCACGCCCAACGACGGAGACGACGGACAGATAGTGTTCGCTCCGGAATTAAGGGTAAACAACCCAGAGCTCACTGCGCCCACAAAAGTCGGCTTGGAGCCGGTCTCCAACGTTAACGTCGTCGCCGTGGTGCTGCCCGAAGTAATCTCGCTGAGCGTGTCGTCCGCATTATTGGGCACCAACAGAGCCGTCTGGGAGTAGTTGAATCCGGCAGTCGCGGGTTCCTGGCCAACCGGAGCCACGGCAGACGCCGAATCTCCACCGACATTGATCTGCATTACCGAACCGTTATTAGTTCCGTTCGTGTTGATGATGGCGACATAATCAAAGGTTTGCGGGTCGCCGCCCGGCTTGGTGATTGGGTACGCAATCGGACGGTAGGTATCACCGCAGCCGACCATGATAAGGAATCCTAGCAACAGGACTGCCGCCGAGGCGGCCTTCCGCTTTTGTGTCATTGATTCTCCGCCGGTAACTCTCATCCCAATACCTTTTCCGATGGGAACAATCTATTGTAAAGGATGGGCCGGATGTAGCCAATGTATCTAACCCCGGATTCTCCATGAGGACCCGCTTCGCGTTGCAATACGAGGTGGCTGTTCTGATAGCATTCGCTGCAACGGTTGCCGCACGGAGACTCTCCGAAGCACTTCGGGCAAGCAAGGGTTTAGAAGTAAATATGACTATTTTTCCCCCGATTCCGTTGACTGCCACTTACTTTCAGGCTGCTTACTCCGCTTTCATGGGTCGAGTGGTTCCATCCGCTGGCCTTACGATTTCCTTCGCACTGGCTGCCTGGGGCCTGAAAGCCGTAAACACTTCAGGTGCTCTCGCGGGAGCGGCAGTGACCTTTTTGCTGTGCATGGCGGCCGGTCCCGGAGCGCTTGTTGCCGTGCTCGCAGTCTTCGCACTGGCTTATTTCACGACCCGCTTTGGGCACCAAATCAAGGAGAGGCTAGGTACGGCCGAGGGCAGCGAAGGCCGAAGCGCTCGTCAGGTTCTGGCGAACCTGGCCATCGCCGGCATGTGCGTAACTCCGGTCCTGTGGTATCCGGACTCCGCCCACTGGGTGCTGATAGGAGTCGCCGCATCGCTTGCCGAAGCCGCTGCAGACACCGTCTCCAGCGAGGTTGGCCAGGTGTTCTCCCACCATCCCGTGCTTATCACCAATTTCAGGCGAGTTCCTCCTGGCACAAATGGAGCAATCACCATGGTGGGGAGCATCATGGGCATTCTTTCCGCCACGTTGATTGCTTATGTCTGCGTGGCCATGGACTTAATCGGACAACGCTGGTTTTTGCTTACAGTCACGTGCGCGACGCTCGGCATGTTTCTCGACAGCCTCCTGGGGGCGACATTGGAAAAGCCGGACAGGCTTGGAAACAATTCCGTAAATTTCACCAGCACCGGGTTTGCCGCATTTCTGGCCATTCTGATTTCGTTCCTCGTCCGGGCAAACTAGACCTTGTTCTGATTTCGTAACATTTTTCTGGCGGTTGATTCCAATCCTGAAATTTCGGATAGCCTGATCTTGTTCTTCCTTAGAACCGGTGCCGGGGGAGGCACCGTCTGCGATGAACGCATTCGGCGTGGCAAGCAATTGCCACGCCGAACCATTTTTGCGAAAAACTTTTCTCCGCTGGTATCGTGGCGATGGGCCAACGGCCCCACCGGAGATACAGTGTTCCGAGCAATCATCGATTTAAGCCACTCCGTCACCGAAAACGCGCCTAACTGGGAAGGCACACCGCAATCACTCCAAACCACTATTATTGCCAGCCACTCGACCAACGGATATTTCGTTCGAAAGGTCACGCTTGACGAACACTCCTCGACGCACATGGACGCGCCAGCGCACATGGGTCCAGGTATGTGGATGATCGACGAAGTCCCACCGGAGCGGTTGGTATGTTCTCTCATCGTGCTTGATGTCCGCGACAAGGTACACACCGACGACGACTACCTGATCTCTGCCGCTGATGTCGCCGCATGGGAGGCAGCGCACGGCAAAATTCCTCCCGGCGCGGTGGTGATAGCCCGCACGGGATGGGGAGAACGCTGGCCGGATTCCCGCACGTATCGCAATGCTGACGACTCCGGCACACTTCACTTCCCCGCCTATGCACTCGAGGCGGCAGAATTCCTGGTGGAGTCCAGAAAGGCCTTTGGCCTGGGAATCGACACACTCAGCGTCGACTGTGGCGGGTCGCAGGACTACGCGGTACATCGCTTCTGCGCGATGCGAAATGTTTATCACCTGGAGAATGTCGCAAATCTTGAAAACGTGCCGCCGGGTGGAGCGCTTGCCGTGGTTGCGCCTGCAAAACTTGAAGGCGGGTCGGGGGCGCCAGTCAGGATCTTCGTCCTGGTTCCCTAAGACGTCGCAAATGACAAAGGGCGAGGCCCCTGCTTGTGGCAGTTTCCTCGCCCTCGTGTTCCGCTACTTTTGTTCGGTAGCCCGAATAAACTCCCAGTTGCCGCGCCCGCATTGATTCTTGCAGACGGGTAGTGTCTCGCCCGCCTTGAACTGCACGGGAGTCTTGCAAACGCTGCACCAGTAGATGCCGCTTTGGGGGGCCTCTGTGCCCGGTGTATTCGCCATTACGATCACTCCATGAGAATTGCCCCGCAAGCAGGGCTTGATGACACCACCATCGTACCTTGCCGCGAGCGGCGCGCAAACAATTGGTTACAGCTCGAACACTTGCGTGATATGCATGCGCCAGAGGGTATAACTGAGTGCTTCCCGCATGACCCCCATAATGTCGTCGCGATCGCTGACGTGAACCTCGGGGCGCGGCGAGGTGTAAACCGTGATGCCGTTCGCTTCCAGCATCTGCTTGATACGAAACATGTGATACGGATCACTGACTGCCACGCAGGTTTTCATGTTGTTGGCACGCATGATGACCGCAATGCGCTCGGCAGATTGCGCCGTGCTCGTGCTGATGGTCTCGGCGATCAGGTTTGCATCCGGAACGCCCTTGGAGGCAAGGTAATCCCTACCCACGCCACCCTCCGTATACTTTGGATCCCAGCCCGATCCTCCGGTGGTAATCAGCATTGGCGCAAGATGCCGCCGGTAGAGTACAAGCGCGTGGTCGAGCCGGGCCTTCAGCACCGGGGAAGGATGGCCGACATATTCCGCTGCCCCAAAAATCACGATTGCGTCGGCCCGACGCGCCTCATCACGCTTCGACTGCGCGACTACACGGATACAGGATGTGATGAAGAAAACAGCATAGGCGGCCAGCAGGACAAGGACAGTCCTGCGTATCCAGCGGCTCCCCGTTTTCGAAACTTCACTCATTGGTCGCCGAGGAGGTCCTCGATTTCCTGAAGAGGAATGGCGCCTTCGCGGAGCAACTTCCAGCCACCTTTTTTCTCGGCCAGATTCACAATCGTGGAAGGAACATTACGCGGCGAGGTACCGCCATCGAGAATGATCGAAATGCTTTCCTTCAATTGCTCCCGCACGGCTTCGGCGGTGGTACACTCGGCGGCCCCGCTCAAGTTCGACGAGGTAGCGGTAACCGGTACTCCGCAGGCGCGAATGATGGCCAGGGGAATCGGTGCTGCCGGAATTCGGACTGCGATATTCCCGGTGTTTGCCGTGACCTTCAGAGGTAGTCTCGGCGCTGCCGAAACAATAATCGTCAGCGGTCCAGGCCAGAAATGCTCGGCCAACATGTAGAACTCATCGGGCAGCGGTTTGGCCAGGTCCTCCGCCTGGTCGATACTCTCGATCAAAAGCGACAATGGCTTGTGACGGCCCCTGGTTTTGATGTCGTAGACACGATCGACGGCACGTAAATTAAATGGGTCGGCAGCCAGACCGTAAAACGTATCCGTCGGCATGCCAAGCACTTGTCCCAGCCGGATTTGTTCCGCGGCATAAGCCACAAGTGCCGATTCTGGTTGGGTCGAATTGATCTTAATGATTTCGGGATGCACCCGTTATTGCCCTCTATCGACTTAGACTTAAGCCCGCGAACACTACTATACTGCCACGCGATTGCCAAGTTTCCGCCAACGAGCGGCTGCGTAGTTCGCGGCTGGCGAAGATTTCGCGTGCCGGAACTCACTCGCGGCAAGAGCGTATTATGTCCTAGCGACGTGCTTTGTGCCAATCGCATCGACCCCAAAATATTCGGGCGAGCCCATTTTTGGGGGAGGAGATTGCATGACCGGAGAGACCCAGGAACGGCTACGGCCGATCGCCAGCCGGCAGAATTCGCTGGTCAAGGACCTGCGCCGCGCCTTTACGCAAGCCGAGTTGACGGACGACGGGTACTGCGCCGTCGAAGGCTTGCGCATTCTGGAAGAGGCCATTCGCAGCGGCTTGCGCATCAAGGCGGTCTTCTTCAGCCACTCCGGCCAGCAGCACGCGGAGCGCCTGTTGCCCCAGCTCGGCAATCACACCGAAACGCTGCTTCTCCCCGACGAAGTATTCCAGAACGCCGTCAGCACGGAAACTCCGCAGGGAGTCGCCGCCCTGGTGAAGCTCAAGAATTTATCTCTGCAGGATATGCTGCGCGGCCCTGACCTGTTTCTGCTGGGCGCGGCTGGCATACAGGACCCCGGCAACCTCGGAACGATGATCCGCTCCGCTGAGGCCTTTGGAGCCAGCGGCATACTAACCTTGGAAAAAACAGTAGCCACTATTAATCCGAAAACGATTCGCGCTTCAGCCGGTTCGATCTTCCGTCTGCCGGTAGTCAAGGCCAGTTTTGAAACCGTTTCCGCTACGCTGCACTCCGCGGGCATCAGAGTCGTTGCGACATCGTCGCACAAGGGGACACCGCTGCATGAGGCGGATCTGACAGGGCCGGTGGCGGTCATTGTCGGCAGCGAAGGTGCGGGCGTACCGAAGGACGTGCTTGTTGAAGCTGATGAAATGATCGTAATTCCCCACTCTCCGCGTGTGGAGTCGTTGAACGCAGGAATCGCGGCCTCCATCATTCTGTACGAAGCAGCAATGCAGAGGCAGAAGACTCAGCGGGAAGTTGCCGAATAAGCTGCTAGCCTCTGAAAAGTTTACATGTCTCTCTTTCACGCAATTTCGAACGAACCCATCGATCGCTCCCGGCCGCTTGCCGATCGCATGCGTCCGCGCGATCTCGATGAATTCGTCGGACAGGAGCACATCCTCGCTCCGGGAAAGTCATTGCGTGTCCAAATTGAGCGAGACGACCTTGGCTCGTTGATTTTCTGGGGACCGCCCGGAGTGGGCAAGACAACGCTCGCTCAGATCATTGCCCGCCGCACCAACGCCGAGTTCGTCGAGTTCTCCGCCGTGCTGGTGGGAATCAAGGAAATCAAGCAGGTAATGGCCGAGGCCGAACGAGCGCGCCAGTACGGTACGCGAACGATCGTCTTTATTGATGAGATTCACCGCTTTAACAAGGCGCAGCAGGACGCCTTTCTGCCGCACGTGGAAAAGGGCAACATCCGCCTTATCGGTGCGACCACCGAGAATCCTTCCTTCGAAGTGATCTCCGCGTTGCTCTCGCGTTCGCGCGTATACCTGCTCAATCCGCTCACTGAGGAACAGATTGTTGCGCTGATGCAGCGGGCACTGCTCGACGAAGAGCGCGGCTTAGGCCTGCTAAAGCTTACGGCGGAAGAGGAGGCCCTGGCGCGTGTCGCCGCCTACGCCAGCGGAGACGCCCGCAGCGCCTACAACGTGCTGGAGATCGCCTCGACGCTCGCCGTGGAAGCAGCGGGAGGCGCCAGCGGAGGCCTCATCACCGGCAAGATCGTGGAAGACGCGCTACAAAAACGCGTCCTGCGCTATGACAAGACCGGCGAGGAGCACTACAACCTCATCTCCGCCCTGCATAAATCCGTTCGGAACAGCGATCCCGACGCCACGCTCTACTGGCTGGGCCGCATGATCGAGTCCGGCGAAGACCCGCTCTACATCGCGCGCCGCATCGTGCGCATGGCCGTCGAAGACATAGGCCTTGCCGATCCCCATGCCCTCGAACTCGCCGTGGCCGCTCGGGACGCGGTGGACTTCATAGGGATGCCGGAGGGCAATCTCGCGCTCGCGCAAGCTGCGGTTTATTTGTCGATTGCGCCGAAGTCCAACGCCCTGTACACCGCCTACCAGAGCGTCCAGCGTGACGTGGAGAGTACTGCCGCCGATCCCGTCCCGCTGCACCTGCGTAATGCTACGACAAAGTTGATGAAGGAAGTCGGCTACGGGAGCGGCTATCAGTATGCCCACGACCTGGAAGAAAAAGTCGCGGACATGCAATGTCTGCCGGATAACCTCAAAAACCGCATGTACTATCACCCGACGTCGGAAGGCGTGGAAAAGCGCATTCAGGAACGGCTTGCGCAGATTCGTCAGAAACGCGCCGAGTCCAGCCGAAGGCACAGTTCGGAGTTGAAGGAAGAAGGTCCCGGAACCTTCTAGTCCAACTGCGAGCGCCGTGCGTGGTGCTCCTTCAAGATGCACTTGTCCATGATCACCGTCACGCCCGCTTGCCGTGCCCTTTCCGCAGCTTCCTCGTGCACAACGGATTCCTGCAACCACAACACCGGCAACTTGAGCGCAATCACTTCGTCCACGATTTCGGGAACGGCCTCCGGACGGCGGAAGACATCGACGATATCAACCTTCTCCGGCACCTCGCTCAGACTCGCGTACGACTTTTCGCCGAGAATCTCCGGCAAGCTGGGATTCACCGGGATGATCCGGTACCCCTGCCGCTGCATGTATTCCGTCACGCCGTAGCTCGGCCGCATAGGATCGTTGGAAAGTCCGATAACGGCAATCGTTCGAGCATTCTTCAGGACATTTGTGATTACGTCTTCTGCCATGTTCACTTCTCTGTCTTTTGATGTTGAATTTCGCCGCGTGGAACGTTCTGCCTCTGTTAACTCTTGCGAGATTCAAGTTTATCGCGATACTGCTTCAGCGCTATTTTCCGCAGCATTTCGCCGACATTCTTGTTCATCGTGAGGTGCCGGAGGTCTGTTATCAGCAGATGATTCATCAGCGGCAGCGACACATCGATCGGTGTGCGCGGGTTATTGACCAGCGCGCGTAACACGACATATTGCTTGAGGAACCTGCGCTTGGAAGCAATCGTGCGAAGAACCGCCTCCTGCACGTTTTTCATGGACGCAAAAGCTTCGGCCTCCTGCTCCGTCACCTTTGGCGACTCCAGCACTGCCAGCGATACTACTTTCGATCCGTCGCGGATCAGGATAAAGCGCTCGTCGCGAGTGCCTTTCATCGCCAGCTGCACCCGATCGCCAACCGACATGCGCGCAATTTTCTGGAGCACTGAAATACGCTCTTTGTGTTCAGGGACCTTCAATTCCGCGAGTTTCGTCACGACAGGAGCGGTTCCCTGCACTTCTACGCCCGCCAACGGGGCCAGCGCCGCCAACACGTCCTCCTCGTCAGGATGCTCCATGACAAGCTGGAACGGCTTTCCCTCTTCCGCGGTAATCTCCGCCGCGTGCTGCACTTCATAAGGGACAGCACCAGCCGGTTCAGCAAAGTCTTCCAGTTTGAACGCGCCTTCGTTGGGACTCACTCCCAGGGCTTCAAGGCGTTGTTGCAGAGCCTGGTGAATGGCGTGGCCGAGGGCCGGATTCGCCAGCATAGCCTGTAGAACGGAAACGCTGGACTGGATGCGCGAATGTTCCAACAGATCGCGCGCCATGCCAACGGTTGCATTTCGCGCAGCTTGCGCGATCCGCTCTTCCGGAACTGCCTCGTTTGAAAGGAGTGCCTTCAATACGGCCGTGCGATGATTCGCCGGAGAGACGAAATATTCCAGGACTGACAGCGGTGTTTGCGCATCTGCGCAGATTGCCACAAGCGATGCTTCTTCCCAGCCTGCCAGCGTAAGCCGCGCCTGCTCTCCGAAGACGGGATGCGCAGCCAGATACACAAGTACCTCCAGCATCTCGGGCTCTGGCAGTGCAAGAGCACCCTTGGCCGCAGTCCGCATGAGGTTTGCGGGAACCGCCGACTGCCGGATCATGTCGAGCATTCGGGTCACGACGTCACCTCAAAACTTCCTATCAGAACTTGGATTCCCCGGTAAGGATGAGCAACTCATGCAAGGCTCGCTCCAGTTCCCCGATGAGAAATTCATTGCCTGTCGCGCGATATGCCGCCGCCACCTCGCGGTAATACCACAACGTGCCCTCGCGCTTGCCTTTGAAGTGCACCCACGCTTGGTCTCCATTCTGCCGATAATCGGCTGTGATGGAACGTACGTTGTGCACTTTGTCCGCTAGTGAAACCAGCCGTGCGGTCTGGCTCAGAGCCGGAATGCTCGCAATGAATCGCTCTTTCCGCACGCTCCATGGGGGCTTTGGATCACCGGCTGAATCGCTACACTCCAGCACGACATTTGCCACCGCATCGCCGAACCGCTGGCGGATCAATACGTCCGTCTCAGCTCCGCCCTGGTCCTCCACGGCATCGTGCAACAGTGCAGCAATGGCAGCATCCTCGTCGCCACCGAATTCGAGCACAAGTCCCGCCACCTGCAGCAGGTGCGCCATGTAGGGCACTTCGCCACCCTTGCGACGCTGCTGACGGTGCAAGTCGCTCGCCAGCTTGACGGCCTCGTCGAATCGATCCGTCAGTGCGCTTCCGCTCATCAGGACTTCAGCTCCGCGCGCCGCATCTGCAAGTAGGCGCGAATAAACCCATCGAGGTCGCCGTCGAGTACCCGGCCCACATCGCCAACTTCGTACTTCGTCCGGTGGTCCTTGATCATCTGGTATGGCTGCAACACATACGAACGGATTTGCGAACCGAAGTCGATATCGAGCTTCGAATCCTCTACTGCCCTCGATACCGCTCGTTTCTTTTCCAACTCATACTCGTAGAGCTTGGAACGGAGAATCTTAAACCCACGTTCGCGGTTCTTATGCTGAGAGCGTTCGTTCTGGCAACTCACCACGATCCCGGTCGGAAAATGTGTGATGCGCACGGCTGAGTCCGTGGTGTTTACATGCTGTCCGCCCTTGCCGCCCGAACGAAACGTGTCGACGCGAATGTCCTCGGGCTTCACGACGATATCGATACTGTCGTCGATTTCCGGCGAAACATACACGCTGGCGAACGATGTGTGCCGCCGCTGCGCCTGGTCAAAGGGGGAGATGCGCACCAGGCGGTGCACGCCGATCTCGCTCGTCAGCAGTCCGTAGGCGAATTCCCCGCTGACGCTGAACGTCGCCGATTTGATGCCGGCCTCTTCGCCGGGTTGATGATCATTGAGCACGGTCTCGTAGCCCTTACGCTCGCACCAGCGCAGGTACATGCGCATCAGCATCTCGGCCCAGTCCTGTGACTCGGTCCCGCCCGCGCCCGGATGGATTGTCACGATCGCGTTGCTGCGGTCGCTTTCGCCGGAGAGCAATGTCTCCGTCTCCAGCCTTTCAATCACCACCCGCAGCGACGCAAGTTCGCGTTCAATTTCCGGTTCGACCGCTTCACCTTCATGGGCCAGTTCAAAGTAGGCGACGATGTCATCCGAACGTCGGGACAGTTCGCCGTCATGCGCAATCGCATCCTCAAGACGCTTGCGTTCGCGCATGACTTTCTGTGAGTTTTCGGGATCGGCCCAGAAATTCGGGACGGATACTTTCTCTTCTACTTCCTGCAATTGAGCGCGCAGTTTAGGCGCGTCAAAGATACTCCCGTAGCTCGCGGACCTTATCTTTCAGGACCGAGAATTCCTGCTCGAGCTGCTCTACCATTGGGAGGTTCTCCTACGATACGGGTTGAGGCTGCACCAGGTGTGCACCGTGTTTGCCACGCCACAGCAGCCCTATCAACGAAATTATCGCACATAGCACCGGGAACCAGTCACCATAGCGCGTATAGAACGTAGTATTGCTGCGCAGCGAGTACGGTGCCTCAAGCACGGTGCGTTCGTGCATCGGCGCCCGCGCCACAATGCGGCCCAGGGGATCAATCGCAGCGGTGATTCCCGTGTTCGTATCGCGCAGCAGCCAGCGGTCATTCTCGATCGCCCTCATGCGCGCCATGTTCAAGTGCTGTTCGGGCGCACCGCTGTTGCCGAACCACCCGTCGTTGGAAATGTTCACGAATACCTGCGCTCCCCGATCGGCAAACTGCCGGATTTCGCCGGGAAACACTGACTCGTAGCAGATGAACACCCCGTACTTGTGATTGCCAAGTTCGAGTGGCACGTGTCCGCTGCCCCTGGCAAAATTGCCCACGTCTTCCGTCAACGATTTCGCAAAAGAAAAGATCTGCCGGAATGGAACGTACTCGCCCCATGGAACAAGGTGCACCTTGTCATAGCGAGCCACGAGTGCGCCCGATGGGTCGAAGAGTGCCGCCGAGTTGTAGACCCGCTTGGGGTCGGGACCTTGATCTGGCGGTACGCCGATGCTCCCGGCAATCACGTAGGCTCGGTCCTTTTGCGCGATGTCCGTCACGGTCGAGACAAATAACGGGTCGTTCAGAAAGAATGGCGCCGGCGACTCCGGCCAGATAACTACTCGCGGAGCGGAGGACAATGGTTCGTGCCGGACACTGGTGGCTTCCAGGTTCTTCAGCAGCGTGTCATAACCCTGGTATGTCCAGTTGTCCTGGATCGGGACATTCTGCTGGACTAGCATCGCCGTGCTGTCTGCCGGCGAAGGATCGAGCCGGATGAATTCCGTTGCTTGCAACACGATAGCCACCGTGGCAGCGGCCAGCAGAAGATTGCGCCGCCTCCTCGGCCGGACAAGAAATGCCGCCGCAAAAGCCGCGTTTACCAGCGCGATCTCAAACGAGATGCCGTAGACGCCTGTCACCGAAGCAATGCGGGCCAAGGCAACATTGTTGACTTGCGCCGTCCCCAGCAGGTCCCACGGAAAGCTGACGACGTACGTTCGCAGCAACTCCACTGACACCCAGAGAAATGGCGCCAGCACAAGAGCCCTCCGGCTGAAGCCCGCACGAGACTGTCCCGCCCAAGCCAGCAACGCCCCGAAAACTCCATGGTGCAGTCCGATGAAGAGCGCGAACAGAACCAGAAGAACCGCCGCCAGTGCCGGGTTCAGCCCGCCATAGAGATGCATGACGTGGTAGACCCAGTAGCATGTTCCCAGGTAACAGATGAATCCCGAGACCCATCCCAGAAGAAAGCCTTGCATCTTCGTGGCAGGGACCAGATAGGAAAAGGTGTCGTCGGTCAGCAGTTGGGCTGCATCGGCCTCGCGCGCCCGTAAAACGGCGTACATCAGCGGTGCAAGAGCCACCCAGCAAAGAAAATAGAGCCCCGGCTTGGGAAAAACAAGGACCTGGAGGACACCCGAACTGATGGCCAGGAGCCACGCGCTCTTGTGGATTGTTCGCACTACGCGACAGTCTACCAGACGCCGCTCCTGCCTCCGGGGCCACATGAACGTGTTTGCAACCAACGTGGCATCTTTATATGATGAGCGCGGTATGAATGGACTCGTAACAGTGTGTGTACGCCTCCTCGAGTTCCTGTTTTTCGTCGGGGCAGTCGGCTCGCTCGTGGTTGTACTCATCAGCGGCGTTGAAGATATGGAAACAATATTCCAGAAAGACGACGCGCCCGACGACCCGGTGGGCGGCGACCATAATCTGAGGTAACCCCGCTGACCACACAGGACCCCAAAATGGCTTCGGATTCAAACGCTATCAGACCTGGATCCACGCGCGTCCGCATCGTAGTTGCCACGTCGGTGATGCTGACCTTTATCTCCTTCTGGCGGGCGGCGGCCATCGTCCTGAACGACCTAGGCTCCTCTGCCTTTTACGCCGCCGGCATCGCCGAGCAGGCCGTGGGTAAAGCCGCTCCCTGGTTCATCATCGGCGTCATGATTTTTTCGTTCGCCGTGCGCGCCGTCTACGTCGAGAGTTGCTCGATGTTTGTGCGTGGCGGAGTTTATCGGGTCGTCAAGGAGGCTCTCGGCGGCACCCTCGCCAAGATCAGCGTATCAGCGCTGATGTTCGATTACATCCTCACCGGTCCAATTTCAGGCGTTTCTGCCGGACACTATATCGCCGGACTGGTCAATAAATGGCTCGCCACCGCCGACGCCGCCGGATGGGTTCCCGTCGCCGTTCACCACATTTTCGGCGGTGCTCCTCATATCAATGAGAACTTGACCGCCGTCGTTTTGGCCGTCGCGGTCACCCTCTACTACTGGTGGGAAAATACCAAGGGCATCCAGGAATCGAGCGAAAAGGCGTTGCGCGTCATGCAGATCACCACGGTCATGGTGGTGCTTTTGCTTGGCTGGTCCGCCCTCACGCTGCTCATCGGCAAGCCGGCCAACAACGCCGCGCACTGGCAACTGCCCCCGCTTCCCATCCCGAGCAATCTTCACTTTAGCGAATCGGCTCTCGGCTTTCTCAAGCACACACAGTTTGCGCACCTCCTCGGTCTTTTCGGAATCATGATCGCCTTCGGCCACTCCGTGCTGGCTATGAGTGGAGAGGAATCTCTCGCGCAGGTTAACCGCGAACTTGCTCATCCCAAGCTGAAGAACCTGAAGCGCGCAGCCGTCGTCATCGCCATTTACAGTTTTGTTTTCACCGGACTCGTTTCCCTGCTCGCGGTGATGATCATCCCGGACAACGTTCGGGTGGCGCAATATTCGGATAACCTGATCAGCGGTCTCGCAATGTACGAAGTGGGGCCAAATCTCCTCAAGCTTCTCTTCCAGACCTTCGTTGTGCTGGTCGGCTTCCTCATTCTCTCGGGAGCCATCAACACTGCCATCGTCGGTTCCAACGGCGTTTTGAACCGCGTATCCGAAGATGGTGTTCTGACCGAATGGTTCCGCAAGCCCCACAAGCGATTTGGGACCAGCTTCCGCATCATCAATCTGGTTGTCGGAATGCAGTTGTTTACCATCATTGCGAGCCGCGGCGATGTCTACATGCTGGGTGAAGCGTATGCCTTCGGCGTTATCTGGAGTTTCACCTTCAACAGCCTGGCAATGCTCGTGCTGCGATTCAAGTTCAAGGGAGCGCGCGGCTGGAAGGTTCCGCCCAACATCACCATCGCCGGGCACGAGATTCCCCTTGGACTCTTCTCGGTATTCCTGGTGCTTTTCACCACGGCAGTCGTTAACCTGTTTACCAAGTCCATCGCGACCGTCGCTGGTTTGACATTCACCGCCGTCTTCTTCGTCATCTTCCTTGTGTCTGAGCGCGTCAACCGGCGCAAGTTTGCCCACACTGAACAGCAAATGCAGGAGCAGTTCCAGCTCTTGCACCGCGACCAGGTGGACACACAGGGCGTTGGCATACGCCCCGGCAGCATCCTGATTGCCGTCCGCGACTACAACACTCTCAACCACCTCAAATGGGTTCTCTCGCACAATGTCGAACAGGACGTCGTCGTCCTCGCCGCCCGCCTCACGGGTCCCGGCAGCGCCGAGTACGACCTGTCGATGGACCAGATTTTCAGCGACTACGAGCAAACCCTCTTCACGCGCGTCGTCAGCATCGCCGAAAGCTACGGCAAGCACATTGCCCTGCTCGTCGTTCCGGCTCGCGATGTCTGGTCCGCGATTGTCCAGACCGCGAACGCTCTTGAGTCGTCCGCCATCGTCGCCGGACTGTCTACAAAAATGAATGCGCAGGAACAGGCATTCAACCTTGGCCGAGCGTGGGAGGCCATGCACGAGCCAAAGCGTCAGACGCTCTTCCAGGTCGTTCGACCCGATAACGAGGTGGAGACCTTCCGCATCGGCCCGCATACTCCGTCAATCCGCACGGAAGACGTGCATCTCGTGCATCGTCTCTGGCTGGACATCACTCGCACCAAGGGCCTTGAGAACGTGCACCACTCAGACCTGGTCACGATGGCGTTGACACGCTTTGCCCACGATTACACCGTGTCGGATAGGGAGTCGATCTTAGCTGAATTGCAGAGACTGGAGGAGCGGCGGGCTAAAGGGGAGTTGGGACGACCGAAACCGCGCGATCCCGGTCAGCCGCAGACGCCTCCGATTTTGCGTCCTTAAGTGCGTTGCAGACGATAGCGGTTGAATTGGTAGTCGCCGATCTTTCGGCAACTCAACCACTGCCAGTGGACAAGGTGGTCCTTGGTGAAGCCCGGACCGGGCAGGATGGTTGGACGAAGGTTTGAGGCGCCTTCGGATGTTTGCTCTGCCGGCATCGCTTGCCCGGCGTCAACTGGTGAAATCGTCAGAAATTTCTCGTCGATAAGCCCTTCTCGCAGCAGATTCGCATAAAGCGTCGGCCCGCCCTCGCAGAGCAGACGCCGAATGCCAAATTCCTCGCGCAGTCGCTGCATCGCCAGCGGCAGATCCACCAACGTTCCCCGTCCGGCGGCCATCACTCGCACCTTGGGATGACTCTCCAATTGCGGTTGAAGCGCGGATGCACCTTCCTCGGTCGTCAGAATCATCGGCTCGACTTTGTCGCCGTCAAAAACAGCGTAGTCGTCCAGACGAAGTTTCGTTGACGCTGTCACGAAAATATTCCGTTCGAGACCAAGATGCAGTTTTTGCCGCAGTTGTTGCAGCGTCGGCTCCACGATCCGGAAAACCGGACCACGCGGTCGCGGACGTCCGAGCGCCGTCTCCTGTATCAGCGTTCTGATCCCCATGAGCACGGCGTCGGCATGCGCTCGCAGCAAATCCATGAGCCATCGGTCCTCCGGCGATTGCGCAATATCGCCGCCCGACGCATCCGGGCCCAGCAGCGAAACAATTCCATCCAGCGACTGTACAAAGTTGGCATAGATCCAGGGACGGCCGCCGGGAGGAGCGGGAAATCCCAGCCGTCCATAAGACGCGTAAACGGGATCGAGCAACTCGGCATGCTCGCCGTGCTCGAATAGCACCTGGAAGTCTCGCATCAGATTCTCCCCAATTACCGTGGCCCCTTTATACACCGTGCGCAAACCGCTCTCGAAATGTCCCTTGCCGTTCTACCCGGTTTTCCGATGTCCTCTCACAAAATCCACAACTTCCGGCGTCACGTACGCAGCACGCGTAATCGCAAATGCCCGCTTTCCAAGTAGAAGTTGAGGGTTTACGGCTCGCCCTTCAGGCACGTCCCCATGGTGCACCAGCAACGCTGAGGCACGGTCAAGAAATTCCAGCAAGGTGGGCTTGAATTCTTCTACACCCGGGTTGAGTACCACGAGATAAACATCGGGCTGCAGGAAAGCCATCACGCTGTTGGATTCCAGGATGACGCTCTCCGCCTCTCCGATGATCTCTCGCACTCGCGGCATGGCCTCTGCAAGGCTTCCCGGTCGCGTACTTACCCAGAACGATGCCGCAGCCCCTGCCTGCAAGTATCGTGACGTGTCGTTCGTCCCCGTGCTGTCGCGTTCTTCGATGATCGTAAAACTATGATCCGGCGTTGCGCAGTCGCAGCGAGCACCATCTCCCGTACAGATGTGATGCCCGTGCTGCGTGATTTTGAGGGCCGTCCAGCGATGCTCCGGCATGGCGGCAATCAGACCGCAGACCACGCTTGTCTTCCCTACTCCGCGCGCGTGTCCGCCGACCACCACAACCGCCATCGCGTTACTCTCTCTTCTTTCGTGCCAGCCGTGAAAGCACCGCCAGCTCCTTCAGATATTCCGCAATCGGCCGCGCCGGCGTTCCCCAGAACACGACGCCTTTGCCGCGGATCACTTTTTTCGTCGGAATACCGCTCTGCGCTCCGAGGATTGCGCCTTCTTCGATGCGCACGTGATCTGCAATCCCCACCTGTCCACCGACGAGTACATCGCGCTCGAGTACCGCGCTGCCCGATACGCCCGACTGTGCTGCGATCACGACATTTTCGCCCAGCTGCGCGTTGTGACCGATGTGCACCATGTTGTCGAGTTTTGCCCCGCGTCCGATGACCGTCTCGCCCAGCGCCCCACGATCGATTGTGGCGTTTGCTCCGATCTCCACGTCATCCTCAATGCGCAGCCGTCCAATCTGCGGAAACTTCACGTAGCGTCCGCTCTCCGGATCGCGCACGAATCCGAATCCGTCGCTGCCCAGCACTGCCCCGGCATGCACTATCACGCGATTGCCCAGCGTTGCGCCCGCATAGATCGTCACTCGTGCCACCAGGTCACAATCCTCGCCGAGCATCACCTCGCCTCCGAGGATGCATCCCGGCCCAACGTGGCTTCTCTCGCCAACGCAGCAGTTCTTTCCGATCACTGCGTAAGCTTCGATCCTCGCATCGGCTGCGATTTTCACGTTCTCTTCAATCACGGCTGTCGGATGGATAAATCCTGGAGCGAACTCAGCCATTCGTAGTGCTTCGGCGGCGCGAGCAAAGGCCAATCTGGGATTCTCTTGGACCAGCACCGCCTTGCTTACCCTGCCCGCGTGTGGGCGCAAGTCGCCTTCCCGCGCGATCACCGCGCCCGCAGAGCAGTCGAGCGCCTGTTCCAGGAAGCGCACGTCTTCCACGAACACTACATCCGCTCGAGTCGCGGTTGCGATGCTCGAAACGCTTCGCATCTCAATGTCGCCATTGCCTTGCAGAATTGCGCCGATTCGTTCCGCCAGTTCACGTAGTCGCATGCACCCCTTCTACCGGAACACCACGAACACTGCAACCGGAACTCGTCGCCAGTTCAGTAGAGAGGAGGTTCGCCCTCCGGCCTTATCTTCCACCGGCGGTGGACCCACAACCACTGGTCGGGATATTCCCGGATGAATCGCTCGATAACTTTTGTGTACGCCGCGGTATTCGCCAGCGCGTCGGCGTCCGTGTCTCCGGTATGAATCGCCGGCACGGCCGGTTCGAAGCGTATCCGGTACTTCCCCAGCTTCTTATCCCAGATGGTAAACGCCGGCACCACTGCGGCTCCAGTGTGCATGGCAACCCGTGCGACGCCACTCGGGGTGCAGGCGGGAATGCCGAAGAAATCAACGAAGACTCCCTGCGGAGGTGTCATGTTCGTATCCATCAGCACGCCTACTGTCTCGCCGCGACGCATGGCTGCCAGCAGTCCTCGCGCGAACTCATCCTTATCAAACGTTTTGTTCCCGTGCATGGTGCGAAGATTGCGTACCATCGCGTCGAGGTAAGGATTGTCGAGATCGCGAACGACGAGGTTGTGGGGATACCCGAGCAGGGAATGCACGAACGATCCTACCTCCCAGCCGCCGAGGTGAGCTGTCATAAAGAGAACGCCTTTGCCGCGTGCGCTCGCAGCCAGATAGTTCTCCAAGCCATCATAGACAGCCACATTCGCCACGTTTTTGCTGGTATAGGAAGGGAACTTCGAGAATTCGGCCAGTAGCCTGCCCAATGAGGTATACACCCCGCGCAGGATGCGTCTGCACTCCACATCTGTCATTTCGGGAAAAGCCAACCCGAGGTTGCGCATACCCACTCGGTGCAACCTTCGATGCAGCAGGCGGATCACATGGGCCAGCAAGATGGCCGCCGCTCGCGCCAATGGACGGGGCAGCACGCGCAGTATCCGCGCAATGAGCCACACCGGCGCATATTCCAGGCAGTCTCGCATGGAGAATCCCGAAGTTAACATCTGCTAAAAATCGATGTCAAACCTATAAACACAAAAGAGGCGACCCGCAAGCCGCCTCTTCGTGTCCAAATTTCCTTCTTATCTCTTATGTACGCCCGCACCCGCATATTTGCGTAATGCGTTGATCCACGCCTCGGATTCCCTCGGCGGAGCGATTCGACCTGTAAGAATCGTGCGGAACGGCACCATGCGTCCGTAGAATGCACGCGTGTCGTTCTGGTGCTGAGAAATCACGGCTCCGCTCAAGGTGATACCCGCGAAGACGCCTCGTGCGCGTGAATAGGTCAACACTTCCGCGCGCATCTTCCAATCCGTGGCTCCCTCTGCCTGCCGGCCTACTGGTCCTGCGGCAACGCTGGCGTCCGCTCCCAGCTTGAACTTACTCGCCAACAGGTTACGCATGCCGTTGTCGTTCATGATCAGCATGACCAAGTCGACTTCCTGCGCGCCGATCTGAAACCCAAAGCTGCCACCCTTTACCGCAAAGAATGCCGGCGCGCTCCATCCCGTTGCCGTGCGACAGCTCGCGACGCCCTTGCCGTACGCTGCCCCAAACACAAATCCGCCCTTTTTCATGGCAGGGACGATGGCAATGCACTTGGCATCCCCAATCACTCCCGCGGGAATACCGCCGTCCGGCGCACCCATCACTTCGCTTAGAACATCGGCTGCGCCCTGCAACCTATCAATGTCATCGCTACGGTCGCTGGCTAACGCAACGCCACCCAGCATTGTGAGCATTAGCAATACGGAAATCACCGCGCTTATTTTTTTCATGTTCTCCACACCCTATAAAGTCCCGGAGGCTACGCCCGCTCATTCGGACGTAGCATATCTTACATTCACACTAGCTCAATTAAACACGTCACAACGCGTTACTTTTCGGCGTCGTGCTGCAGCAACGCAAATTTTGTGGAGGAAAAATACTTGAGATGGAAAAGGGCTGGAATTGGTGACCCTCGTAACCAATTCCAACCCCGTCTCCCAGGTTCTGTGGTAGGTGAAAAGAGTATGCCCGCCTTTGAGAACTTTGACAAGTCACTGTGGGTCTGTAAGTTAGTCGTCCTGACAGCCATTGTACTTTAGTAACAAATAGTCATCCCGAAGGTACAATAGCAAATTACTTGTTCGAGACCAGCGAGTGCGTAATTGCATGTACGGAGAGCGCAATTCTGTTCTGCACCCCCACTTTGCGCATCAATTTCGCCACGTGCGCCTTCACCGTACGCTCCTCGATCCCAAGTGCGGCTCCAATTTCCTTGTTGGATCGGCCAGCCACCAGTAATTCCAGCACTTCCTTCTCGCGATCCGTGAATGACACTCTCCCTGCCGGGAAGATGCGTCCCGGAGAGGAGGTAACCCGCTCGATGAACATCGAGAGCACGCGCCGCGGAGCCCAAACCGACCCCTGGTGAACCACCTGTATCGCCTGCATGAATTCCGCCGCTGTAGTCCCCTCGTCGACGTAACCTTTTGCGCCCGCAGCCAGCGCCTTGAGGATTGTCTCATCGTCGGCGCCGGTACCGGTCACAATGATGCGTAAATCTGGCCGTGCGGCCTTCAGACTGGCCATCACGTCAAACAGGTTCTGCTGCCCCCGGCTTCCCAGCAGGATCAGGTCGACATTCTCGCGTGTTCCAATCTCAGGCACGGTGGCCGAGATCAGCTCCAGTTCCGGCTGTGAATCGAACAGCGCGCGAAAACCGATAAAACGCAGCGGATCGCTCTCAACAACCGCGATATGGATTGAGTTCTTCTTTGTGGGAGCAGGTTTCATGATCGCCCCTTGTCAAGATGCACGTAGAATATCGATATTTGGCCGATGGATCAAAATATCATCGGACAATGGTCACTGTCCTAATAGACAATGTACCTCTGCGCATACAATTTCGAGTTTTTGGAGTACTTTCGTTCAGTCCCAGATCATGCACAAAGTGGACTTTGGCTGTGGCGCGCATTGTCCCATTCGCCAATACGCGGAAGATTACCACACTGGCAGATTCAATCTTGCTCTCTCGCTGGAAAGGAACGCTCGACGGCTTCCGGGCAGTTGCGGAATGAATGCCGGGGGAGCTCAACCGGCGTACTCCTCACTCATCGCGGAGAGGGGCTCCATGCTGCGCCGTTCCGCCTCTTGAGCATATCTCTCGCTGACTTTCGAAAAAGCCGCAAAGATCTGGCTGGCGCGCGTTACATACTCGGGCGCATTCTCCCACAGTGCCTCAAATTTCTCGGGATACTCGGACGCCAGCAGTGCAAGTCCGCCTGCCATTAACGCCAGCCCAACAGGCCGCCGGCCAGAGATTGCCAGCACTGACCCTGCTCCGAGCGAACCGAAGACTACCGCCTTTTTCCATGTCTGCATCGTGCTCCTCCACGTTAGGACTCGCACTGCCTGGCTCGTCAGTGAATGAGGAACCTTTTTCGCGAGGCCGTTTTTGCTGTAGCTTTTCGATTGCCAGCCGCGGAAATACTGTGTGACTGTTACTGTAACCCCGGCGATTCGAATGATACATTGGTAGACAACTTATGGTTACACTTTCTCCTGAAAACGTTCGTGCCGAAGTCGAGAAGTTCTGGACCGCGTTTACGTCGAAGTCGACAATCCAGTTGGCGGAGTTCTACGCGCATGATTCCAGCGTCTTCGGTTCCCTCAGCACGCGATCTGAACCGGGCCGTCTCGCAGCCACCCGGCGCGAACGCGAATACTTTGGACCGAATTCCGTGCTGCGTGCCGGTCATGGAGAAATCGAGGTCACCATGCTTGGCGACCAGGTCGCCGTTGCGTGTTACACCTTTCAGTTTCACGCAACCAAATTGGGCTCTGGCGGATCGAGGATTACGGAAGAGCATATCGAGAAAGGCCGTGCAACACAGGTCTTTTCCCTCGACTACGATGGCCAGATTCGGATCTTTCACGAGCATCTGTCCTTGCCGACGCATCCAGACTGACGAGGACGGTTCTGCAATCAAACCGGATGTTGTACACTAACTTCGCATGTGGTTGTGCGCCCGTAGCTCAGCTGGATAGAGCGAATGCCTCCGGAGCATTAGGTCGGGAGTTCGAATCTCTCCGGGCGCACCATATTTCCTCATTCCCTTCAATAAGTTGCGGCGCTTCCTGCTTCTCGGAAATTTCGCGCGTTTCTTCGCTGTGCCCAATATTGTGCCCACTCAGCCGAGACATGGCGTTTAGAACCGCGTCTTCGGAGGGGTGAACGTAGCGGCTGGAAATCGCAATGGAAGAGTGCCCGGCAATCCTCGCCAGCGTCCAAGCATCACAGCCGGACTCCCCGAGGCGCGTCAGGAACGTATGCCGGAACGAGTACAGAACCCACTCGCGCAGTTCGTTTTCCTTCGTGCCGTTCTTTTCGTTCCGCTCTTTCACTTCCTTGTTCGCCAGCCGGAAGGCCCGGGCGTGCTGCTTCTTGAGACTGCAATGCTCCACATGGCCGCTACGAGTCGGGGCAGGCCACACCCAGCCGTCTTGGGGCTTGCTGGCAAACTCCCAGCGGGTTTCCAGCACGAACCGCACGCGCGGAGTCATGGGAATCAGCCTCCGGGCCGCCGCCGTCTTACCGTGCGTCACCAGCAGAGTCCCGTTCCGCCCGTTCTTCCAGTTCAAATCTTCCCAGCGCATCCGGTAGCACTCTTCCGGGCGGAGTCCGGTATCGGCAAGAACCATGGCAATCGGCTTGAGGGGTTCCGGGGCCTTGTCCAGATAGGCGCGTTCCTCTTCCACGGTGATCACTCGTTCACGGTGTCGCTCGCCAGGTAGCAGGGAGATGACCGGGATAGCGTCTATCACTCCCCACTCCGCCGCCAGCCTCAGAGCACGCCGCAAAACACGCAATGCGCTATTCGCGGTGCTCACCTGTTTCCCGTCCGACTGGCGGTGAGAGGCGAACTCCGCTGCCAGCTCGTTCGTGATCGTGTCCAGCCGCGCGTTTGCCAGTGCCTTGTACGCCAGCAGCGCACGGATGCCGGTACGAAACCACAGCCAATTGTTCGGGGTGCTCTTCTGGAAACTCGACTTGGCCCACGGTTCGAACCGCTCATCACAAAACTCTTTGAGGATGGGAGCCTGTTTCTTCTCGCGGATACCCACCAGCCCGTTTGCCAGCGCGGTCCTGTGCGCGGATTCCATGTTCCGCGCTACGTTCTGATTCCCCTGCTTCGTGGACTCGCGGATTACTTCGCCGTTCCACATGAACTTGTACCAGTAGACGTTACCGCGCTTGTAGATCGACATTGCCGCCCCTCACTTTACGTTTGTGTTCTTGTGGAGCCAGTAGTACTCGCGAGCCTTGTTTCTGCGGTACTCCTTCCATTCTTCACTTGACCGGAATGCCTTTAGTCGGCAGACCTCGCCACAGAAACGCTGGTGGCTAAAACGACGGAAGTAGTAGGTTCCGCAAACGCTACACTGTGAAACTCGCCAGAAGGCTTTTGTGTTCGCCAGCCGCAGAATGGTATTGACCGCGCCAAACTCGCCCAGTGTCACGTCGCCCTTATGCTTTGCGATCGGCTTCTTCTCGACCGGCCACAAATCGACGCGGAAGAACCCACCTCTTCCAGCACTAACCATTTGAACAGCCGCGTACCGCGACAGCCGCTTGTTGAGCTTCCGCTGTGCCTTCTCCATCTCCTTAACAATTCGACTGCCCGCCCACGCCTCGGGGGTTTTAACCTCGGCATCTGTGATCTTCCACGCCCACTTAAGTACCTCGGAGACGAGGTAGCCGATTTCGAGCACGCGCGCCTGTGCAACGTTCTCTGGCCGATGATTGAGGAAACTAATCAGCGCTTCTGCATCTTTCTCACCTGAGAACTCTCGTTTTTTTTCTGGCACATGGCTTTCTTGCTTAGGCATATATAGAAAAGTATGACTATGTTTCCGTGTGGTCAAGTGAAAATGCGTTTGTCGCCGGATACTTCCGGTTGGAGCGATTCAGAATGGAACAATTGCTTTCGATAGAAGAAGCCGCACGCAAACTCGGTGGGCTTAGTAAATGGACGATTCATGCTTGGCTCAGCAAGGGCAAGTTGCAGCGCACGAAGGTAGGCGGTCGCACGATGATTCGCGAGTCGGAATTGCTCAAGGTAATTGACGACGGCGGCAAGAGCGCCGCACCTCACAGGCCAACCGGAAAGGGTGCGGTGAACCAATGACGGCAAGCAAGAGGCGCGGACACGTGAGCGAGGCTCGTATTGCACGCGCGGGGTATTTTAGATGACAGTGATGTTCGAGAGGTATTTCGGTATGCCGCAAGCAGTGATACGGGACGGACTTTGGGCGCGGATGAGACCCGGGGAACAGAGTTTGTACATATTCCTTATGCACCAAAGCGAGCGGTACCGTACTCGGGTAATTGCGGCGACTGACTCGCAAATCTCTCAGGCAACCGGCACAGCTTCTAGGACACTTTGCAATGCCCGAAAGAAACTCCAAGAGCACGGGCTTGTCCAGTACCGCGCTGGAACGGGCAACAAGTACGTTTACACCATCTGTGATCCGAGTACCCGCCAGCCCTACCCCGGTGATCCGCGCATACCTCAGCGAACGGGAGCGAAATCGGAGGCACGCGCCGGGCCTGAGACCGTCGCGCACGCGACTGCTATGCCAACTCCGGTATCTTCCTCAGAAGAAGCCCTAGCACATGAGATGTGGGGCAGCAAAAATTGCTGAACTGGTGTTAGCGGCAAAATCTATCAGGGCAGCAACTATTGCTACACTCTCGGAAATAGTTGCTGCTCAGTCCCGCAAAACTTGCAACGGCAAATTCTCCAAACTCTTTGTTGACAATGGATTACAAGGAAATGTTCCATTCCTAAAACATTCCTACTAAGAGAGAATTCCTACTCTTCCTCATCCTGCATAACAAGAACCCAAGTCTTCTAAAAGGGCGCACGGGAATTTCGACAGAAGTACGCGCGCGCGGAAAAGGCCAGAAGTGAGCGCGTATGGGACACGATTAGGACAGCATAAAAAGCAGCACGCATAGCAGGGGAATGTACGCACGAGGGCCACGGCCTCAGCCCGTTTTGCGGTAGCTATAAAAAGGGGCCGCATGTGCAAAACGTCCAAGTCTTTGGCGTGCGGGTGAGCCTGTAACTATCCCATTCAAGAGTTTTCCGACCAATACGCGCGCGCGAGGGAACAATTCTTGCCGTTTGTATTTTCTTGTCACAACTCACCCCAGCCTGACGCGAGTTTGTTCTTACATTGGTAACGCGAGCCTTCACTTCCTAGCTAGTCAACGTGCCACAAATTCATTCGCAGGGACGAATTGTCTTGAGGGAGTCCCCAGTGGGATACCGAAAAATACTCATTCTCCAGTCCTCCACAATCGTCCTTCCATCCGAATCGCTTTCGGTCCCTCTTCTGAACCCGGCAAAGGATTTGATCCGACAGCCACGAATATCGCGTCCAATACTCTGCAAACTCCGAGCACGGCAAAATCGACAACGGGATGAATTTCGGCGCGTCTTTCTCATCAACACCCAGCCGTAGACCTAATTCATAGTCGCGGCTGAAAAGCTGTAGCATATAGAGCCGTGGATAATCGACTGAGTTCCTTTGCATGTGAACAATCGGAATCTGCTCTATTGGTTCTTGGAAATCCAAGTTCCACACGAACAGTTTCCGATCATTCCGATACACTAATCCAGGACCGATCACCGTGAACTGTATACAGCTACGGAGTACGTGGTATTCAGATTTGGGACTGGTGTTTGCTTGCTCGTATGTTTCAAAGAGTTCCTTCTGCCCAGCCACAACGTTGTGGTTAAGCAGAATCTTATCCCAGTGTGGTTGGATACAAACTCTGAATGGCGTAAAGGAAGAATCAGCCGGACGCCTGTAGATTCTCCAGAAACCACCGGCGAATAACGCAAGTACAACGCTCAAAAAAACAGACAGAGTACCGTCTTGGTGTAATAGAAGGAACACCAACGCGACGATCCCCACGGTCTCGATTACCACCAAGCACATTTGCGCCCATAAATATGCGCGTAAGGTCACCTTTCGCCTCCTATCTCCACTAGGTATGCCACAACTATGGGCATTGCCTTTCAAGGCAGGACCTACGTTACCTCAGAATGTGGCGGAGGACCATTCCAACAGTACATATCACCCGCCATAGCAGGTTATCATTCTCCTGAGAACAGCAGGCGCGGTAGACGGAACCGGGCTACACACGAGCGGAATCGATCTAGGTGCGTGGCTGACCATCCGTTTTAACCAGAGGATACTTTCTCCGTACCCTCCATCGTCCCACCTCCCAAGCAGCGAACGTATAAACAGCAATCGGAAGAGCCGCCAAAACAGCAAGAGCGGCATTCCCGGCAATAGCCAACCCAAGAATAAAAACGCCGCCTAGCAAAATCGCAATCAGAAGGTAGACGTAATCCTTCCGACTAGGGCATCGGCCACCTGACCGCTTGTATCGCCGATCAACGCCAGCACCACAAGCCGAAGCAAGCAGTACCATTAAGAGAATGGGAGACGGCGGGGAGCTGCTTTGAAGGAGGGCAATCACAACCGTAGTCGTAATCATGGCGCAGCAGATTAGCACACTTACCGGGCATCTGACGAATTAACTTCAGGACTCAATCCACGATAAAACCATGGGACGCCATGACAGCAACGGCTCTGCACCGACTGTGCCCAATTTTGTGTCCAGTGGCGGCTTGTACTGGCTTGTCTCAGGAAAGAGTGATGCGCGGCAAACCCGCATGAATACTGGAGTATCTCACTCTATACAAATTGCTCTAAGTTATTGATTTTACGTGCGGCAAGTCCTCCGGAGCATTAGGTCGGGAGTTCGAATCTCTCCGGGCGCACCATATTTACCCACTTCGCCAAAACAAACCCGGACGGAATTTTTCCTTGTTCTTACTCCGCTAAGCGGCATTTATCACTGCCCTGTGGGCGGCCTTGCCGGCGCAGGACGCCGCACCCGGCGGTTAGGCGAAACCAGCCAGACAACAAACGCTCCAATGAGAATAATGACAACGATGGGGGGCAAAAACACGGCGCCAACCCAGATCGGTCCGAAGAAGTTCGTCACGTCTCCGCCGATTCTCGCGCCTGCGGATCGATGTACGCCTCCACCAAACGCAACCGCGTCACCATTGACGTTCGCCCCGGGAGAGATGTTCAGATTTCCGCCGAATACGGTGGCGTCGCCGCTCAAACTGCCTTCCACGGTGACGTTCCCTCCAAAGACGACGACATCGCCGGCCGTTCCCATCACCCGTACCGAGCAACCAAAACAGACAACGTCACCGGCATTCTCGTCCGCCTGCACGGTCATGTTCTGGCCAAACCGGACCTGATCCGAGCCATTACTGGTACGGGCAAATGCCGGAACACCTGCAACTATGAGCGCAAGCACAAGCAACACAACCGAACAGATTCGCTGCATACGCACTCCCATCCCTGACCTCAGACCCTATGGAGAATACGACAAGTCGCCGCTGCCGGTTCCGGCAAAATTCACATTCGGTTGGAACGTTCAGGAAGTGACTGACTGGCGAATGGAGGATCAGCCTTCGAATGAAAGGGTGGAGATTTGATTGATAAGTGCTTCTTCGTCGATGCGGTAATCCAGCTCTATATCCACCAGACCGGCATCCAACCCTGGCGCGCCAGCCACTAGCGCAATCACCTTTGTGCCTGGACTGAGCCGTCTGACTTCCGTGCAAAAATGAGCCGCGCCCGTTCGACTCCACGTCAGGTCCACAAGTACCAAGTCTAGAATCCCCGACTGCGAAATTTTCTCCACGGCATCCGCAAAATTCAACGCAATGTCCACCACGAACCCGCATTCATACCACTTCAAAAAGTTCAGCCTCCTGTCACCACCAACCATGAGCAGGAACTGCTTCAGCATGGAGTCTCGGGTATTGGGGTCCATAATGTCGTGCCGAAGAACGACGTCGAACATTGCCACGAGTCACTCCTACACTAACCTAAATCAGCAACAAAAACAGAGTGTTCGTTGGATAGTTCAGCTGTGTTTTGATTTTAGAACAAGCCACCACCCCGATGGACCTTGCCCACAGAACTGCTCGCCCGATTCCCTACCGCTCTCCGAATGCTATATAACACATACCACTGACCGCACGGCAACAATTGGATAAATTGAATTTAGCTCGCCAATAGTTCATGAGATGCCTCCAGCAATCTGCCGAGAGCGTCTACGTGCTCCCTCGCTGACTGATAACGCCCAGCCGAAAGCTCGAGACATGTCGAAAGCCACGGCGTATGCGCACTTGTATAAAGCATCACCATCGCCGTAAGCGCCAGAAGCCGCGTCCGCAGCGCCAGAGTCACTAACTCCTGCCCCTGCATCGCAATCTGCGGCTCAGCGACGTCGGTCATCGCCGCATGTCCAAGAGATATCAGCACTGCCGAGTTGTGCGCAATACGGTGAACATACTCCAGTAGCACCTTTGTCCGCTCCGCTTGAAGCATACGAAAGTCCTTTTCGGACAATCTGGCCGCCAGAAAAATCTGCTGTGCCGGGTCCAGCAGGTTCATCATTGCCTTCACATCCACCGGAACGGTGAGCGCAGTGACGTCAGCCACACTTGTAACGCCACGCACGCGGCCACGTCCCCAATAGAAGAGCAGGACCGTAAAACACAACGGAAGCAGAACAATAGTTAGAGTAACAATCATCTATTTAACACTTCCATCAGCGCCTGATTCAGGTCTGGTAGCGTCCCGGATTCAGGGAACTTTTCCGCAGTGCGTTCCCACCCGGCAGATGACAGCCAGAAAATCCAAATCAAGACCGCGAGATTATACGACATAGCATGGAAGAAAGAATACGGCTCACTAGCTCGCATTACGCCGCTAAACGTTACGAATGTTCCATCGCGGATTACACTGGTAACTACCCCACTCCCGGTCGTGGCACAGAACGCCACATGTTTCCAGGTGAATCGTCGAGGCTGGCAGAAAGTCCCCAGAAAAAACAGCAGGCCTCCCACCACCACGCTTGTCGTTCCGCCTAGTACCTGCAGGCCAGTCCCAACCCGGAGGGAGATCGTCCCAGACATTGAAGCGGCCACGACAGTGCCAAGAACAGCTAATACAGACGTGGCCCAAAGAAATATCGCGCACGCTAATTTCTGCAACCCTTCGAAGTCGCGAAACGTTTGCCCGAAGATTTCGTATACGACCGCCAGCCCCAGCAATGCATCGAGTGCGTTTAGGCCCAGATATCCGGCGCCACGCGTCCCCGCCAGAAACACGTATACCCAGCGCGCAAACTGGTAGAGACCATACGCACTCAGCAACGGATATGTCCGGTACAAGCGGCGAATAGAGTCAAGCACCACGTTCACCCCGGCCAGGTATTTAGCGGACGACACATCAGCCATGCCGGACTGGCACAAAATGGTCATCCGAAATCTTCGCTTCTGTTCCAATTCCGTAACCTCGCAGCTCCGGACGTCCTTGATTGCAGAAAGGCGCTATGATTTCTTTGTCAGCAAAACCGCCGGCACGTGCTAATGTTGGGCCGGATGGACCGCAGTGAATGATTAGTTGAAAGTGTTTTTGCGTTCCGAAAGTAGAACAAAATGAGAATCGTCTCCGCATTCGACGACTTCATGCACCGGACTCTCGACACGATGGAGGGAGTATGGCAGCGCCTGGAATTTCTTGCCGGCCTTCGGGTTGGGAAGAAGCAGTACGAACATTGGGGTATGTCGGCTACCTACGGAGAGGAAAAGGCCAACAAGGCGATCTCAGAGGCGCATACCAGCGTGTTTCTGGACACGCTTCGGACACCGGTTCCAGACCTCTATGAGCAAGCGACCCGTGCGGATGCGGCGAAGGAAGGCGGGGTCGGAGAATATGCCGAACATCTCTCGAGAAACGAGAACGTGGTGCCGTCGGAGCTAGCGGGTGGGTCTGCCCAACACTTTTCTCTGGTTCTGAAAATGCTCAAATTCCTCGCGCGTTCTCGGGGTTCATCCAATCATCGAGCCTCATAGCGATCCCCACCACCTGTCCGATCACTTCCGCGTCCTTTCCATAGCGGAGGACACGCGTCCGTGCTGGGGACATTGGGTGCGGCTTCAGTGTGATGCTGGACCCGCTTAGCTCACACCAGCAGCAAGTAAACCCCTCGCGCGTTTCCACAAAATAAATCGGCCGCTCGTACTCCGATCTCCATAACCCCTCGATCACTTTGTTTCGCGTCTCGTCAATTTGCACGAACGTTCCAGGCAACACCAGCGGGTACATGGTCCAGTCATCCGTGCCGATGTAGGCATAGGTGTGTCGACGGTCCGAAAAACTCGTCAGGTATGCAAGTGGAACGGTTCCCCACTTTAGAATCATCCTGCCGAGCACGCCGGTATTGCGCAGGTCGAAGCCGGGGTCGATACGAACGGGCAGATTGTATTGGTCGATGTTGTTCAGCACGCTGACCTGGTGGGAGTTCGGGATTTCCACCAGCGACATGTCTCCCACGCAGTTCTGCAGGTCGACTCCGTAAAGACGCAGAAATTCCTTGAAGTCCCGGCGATAAATCGCCGAGAGGGTGTAGAGCTTATAAATGCTCGGGACGATACCTTTCGTCTCGATATCGGAGAGCCTGCTCAACGATATCGAGTACTCCTGGTTCTCGTACTTGGTCGCAAGACGAAGACTGGCGGCCTCGACGTCCCGGATGGTCAGCCCCAACGACTCCCTGAGGGAGCGCAGGGTTTCACCTGCGGTCAATCCGACCTCCCCAAACCTGAGTTAGACGGCTTTCGCAACATTCGCCAGCACAGAACTGCTTTCAGCGCACTGAACGATAATCTACAGCACGCTCAAACCGCGACACAAAATTCTTGCGCAAAAACAATGCCAAAATACCAAGACAGAATTCAACGTATAGCCATTCTAACTCGAACGCTTTTGAGTCAAATTACGCCACAGGACCTCTCCGGTTCTCCGGATTCCCGTTTCTTACTGCGATCTACCGGCAACCATTAGGTGCCATGCGTGGCAATTACCCGGGGCGTCATGCGCCCTGGTAGTGGCATGATCGTATCATCTTCACGTGTAACTGGCGATATTTCTATAACTTATGCGTTGATGAATTGATGACCCCCAGAATGAGGCGGCGTGCATTCTCATTTCCTGGCTGGTGCGGTCTCCTCTCCTTGGCAGCCGTGCCAGGGAGGTTCCCATGAATTCATCCGCCATCCCCTCAACCTTTCGACCCGCAGTGCGCGTTCAGAAAAGCATTCTTGCAACGCCCGAACACAACACTCTTCAGTGGCTTGCAGCTCGGACTCCACAGTTCGTAAACTCCGATCACTTGACGGCCCTTGGACTCGTCGCAATGCTCACGGCGGGATTCAGCTATGCTGTCGCCTCAATCGACGTTCGCTGGGTCTGGATCAGCAGTGTCTGTCTTGCCCTTAATTGGCTTGGCGACAGCCTTGATGGCACTTTGGCGCGGTTTCGCCGGCAAACACGTCCCCGCTACGGTTTCTACGTTGACCATCTCGTCGACGCCATTGGCGCGCTGGCGCTGCTTTCCGGCCTTGCGGTCTCCGGATACATGCATCCGCCGATTGCGTTAGCCCTGTTGCTCGCCTACTACCTCTTGTTCATGGAAGCCGTTCTGGCTACCTACACGCTGGCTGTCTTCCAGATTTCAATCGCAAAGTTCGGCCCCACGGAGCTCCGGCTGCTTCTCATCATCGGCAATGTCGTTCTCATCTGGAAACCATACGTTCACCTGTTCGGCGGTGCATACAGGCTTTTCGACGTGGGCGGACTCTGCGGCGCCATCGGCATGACGCTGATGTTCATCTACCAGGCGACAGTTCACACATGCGCCCTCTACCGTCAGGAGACCCTATGATGAATCGTAATCACCGGCAAACGTCATATCTCCGGCGCTGGCTGCGCTTTAATGCGGTTGGGGTGGCCGGCGTTCTTGTGCAGCTCGCCATCCTTCAGGAACTGACCCGCGATCTACTTCTCCAATACCAAGTAGCAACCCTGATTGCGGTCGAGTGTACGATCATCCACAATTTCGTATGGCACACGCTCTACACATGGCGAGATCGCAACCTTCGTTCGCACCGATTGATCTTCGCAAGGTTTGTGCAGTTTCATCTCACGAATGGAGCCGTTTCGCTCGCCGGAAGCCTCACTTTCATGACACTTCTCACCGGCCACGCGCACATTCCGATTCTGATCTCCAACCTTGTCAGTATCCTTGCCTGTTCGCTGGTGAACTTCTTCCTCGGCGAACTGCTCGTATTCCGTGCCGTCCCAAGGAAAAGGACCGCTCTCGCTCGTTCCATACAGCTTAGGCTTGCGTTTCGCAAATGACGGATATAACGTATCCAACACTGAAGCAGCTGGTCGGCGTCACCAATGACTGGCTCGGCAAACTCTTTTGCATTGAGGATAGGTGCCATGAAACGACGCGCCGTGTTCGGAACGCTGTTGGTCGCTTTTCTTCTGGGTTTGAGCGCATCTGGACAAACTCCCGCCTCTCCCCAGAATCAGGCTTCCAGCGAGAGGATCCAGAAAATACTTGGGTTCGATCTGTCAAAAACCACAATGCACTTCTGGCTGCTGAAGAGCGGGGGCGCCATCGAAATCGTGGCCAAGGATGCAAACGACCCCACCACCGTTAATGCGATTCGCAAGTATCTGGAACGTGAAGCAAAGGAGTGGGGCAAGGGAAACTTTGATACCGTCTATGCCTTGCACGGCAAGGACATTGATGGGGTGGCCGGGATGAAAAAATACCGGGACGACATTACGTTTGACCCGAAGTCTATCGACGGTGGCGGCGCCCTCCGCCTTTTCACGTTCAACGACACTGCCCGTCAGGCTATCCAGGCTTACATCCGGTCAGAAATTAACGAATACCACACTGGCGATCCAACCCAGGTGACTGACTAACGCTCAGCTTACGGAGTGAGAACGGCTGCGTCTCGGCGCAGCCTTTTCAATGCGTGGAAGCTCGGCGCGCGAACCAGAAAAACACAACCGCAATCGCCCCGAACAGCAATGCCATCGCCCCCAGCAGAATAGGAAGCCGGAAGAAGCGTGCCGGGTGGTCAGTATCAATCCGAATCTCTGAGATGTCGGCGGGGTTGTATCGAACGACGATCCACGCGCCATGGCGGAATTGATCGGCTGTTTCCCGTGCCTTCGCGGCGTCCGCGCCTGGTTGGGGCATCTCTGTCGTCACCACCTGCGGACGTCCGCCCACTTGCAACATCAATTCCAGATGGACCAGGTAGCTGCCGGCGCCACGTTGCACTACGTTGCTCGACAACACCTGTGCCTTCGTCTCCGGCCAGTGCTTCAAAACAGCATATTGACGCGCCGCAAACGGCAGGCTCATCAGGATCGCTGCCAGTGCAAACAGCAGGCAAGCCACTCCGAAAGCGCTAAGGATTGTACGGGCATTGTCGTTCACGGCTCCTACTTGCGCTCGAGGTCACGGATCTCGCTGCGCAGACGCCGGGCACGACCCGTAAGGTAGAGGAGATAACCGATATGAACCGCCCACGTGACCACATACGCAGCAAAGAGAAACTTATCGCCGTTTGTCATTGATCTGCCCCTTCGTCGCTCTCCAGCGCCCTTTGCGCGTGGGCCTCTTCAACCTGCCGCTCCACCATCGCCATGTGATAGCGAGTCCAGACGAGCAGACTTCCATAGGCTGCAAATGCTGCCAGGTTCCACAGCACCGCCGTCCACATTCGTGGATCGAGGCCTGAACCAGGACCACCGCCAATCACGGGTTGCGGATGTTGCGTGCGGAAAAACCGGATGGAGAGGTACACGATTGGAACGTCGACGAATCCAAAGATCGCCAGTGCCGCGGCCAGCACCGGAGTCTGCCCTCCGCTCGCGAAGCGCCGCAGCATGAGATAAGCAACGTAGATCAGCCACAGCACCAGCGTGCTCGTCAGCCGGGCGTCCCACGTCCACCAGATGCCCCACACCGGTCGCGCCCAGATCGGCCCTGTCAGTAGCACAATCGTGCAGAACACCACTCCCACTTCGGCCGATGCCAGCGCAAGCGCATCCGAACCCGCCGTGCGCTTTGCCAGGTACCAGATGGAGGCGAGAAAGTTCACGAAGAACATGGCAAAGGCCACCCACGCCGATGGCAGGTGATAGTAGAAAATCCTCTGCACGTTGCCCATCGTCACTTCGGTCGGCGCCACCACCAATGCTTGATAGAGCGCGTACGAAAGCAACCCGAGCGTAGCAATCGCAAAGATTGGAAATGTCTTTTTCATTCCGCGTTTAGCACCGTTTCAAACAATGATAAGCAAACCGTGGTAAATACCAAGTCATAAATTGCCAGTAACCGGATCCAGAACGCCGGGGACGCGCTGCCCGTCAGAATCGACGTCGTCGCGTCCACCATTGCCAGCAGCGCGGGAATCGAAATCGGAAACAGCATCAGCGGCAACATGATCTCGCGGCTTCTCGTGCGAATCGACATCGCTGCGAAGAAAGTCCCGTTCACTACCAGGGCCCACGTTCCCAACGCTCCCACTATCAGTAGTTGGTAGACGGGCCCCACCGATCGCAGATTGTAGAAAACCACGAACAGCGGCGCCATCAGGGCTTCCAGCACCACCACGAACAGAAAATTACCCAACGCCTTCGCCATGAATAGTGCTGTGGCCGGAGCCGGCGATACGCGGTACGCATCCAGCACCTGGTTGCGTAACTCTCGCGCCCACGTCTGATTCAGCGCAACTACCGCTGCAAACAGAAACGCCACCCAGATCAGTCCGCCGGCGATCTGGCGTGACTCCTCGGCAGTTGGATCGAACGCGAAACTGAAGATCACCACCACCAGCAGTGCAAAGAACAACATGCTGTTGATGGCGTCTTTTGAGCGCCACTCCAGCCGGAGGTCTTTCCACAACGTCCGCTGCGTCACTCCCCACACGCTCATCGCCGCACCTCGGAGGGTTGGGAGTATGGCGATAGCAGCGAATGAGGAATTCCATGCTCTCGCGCAACCAGCCGCCCGGTGTGCATGACGATTGACTCGTCAGCCACGGGTTCCACCACCGCTGCCTGGTGAGTCACCACGAAAACCGTCTTACCCTCGTCGCGCATTGCGCCCAGCAGCCGCGCCATTGCATGCGCCGACCTTACATCGACATTTGAAAATGGTTCGTCCAGCAGGATCAGCTCCGGGTTGTGAAGGATCGCCCGCGCCAGCGACGCCCGCTGACGCATTCCCTGCGAATACTGTCCCACGCGGCGCTTCAGGCCGGGGTCGAGTCCTACGCGCTCGATGGCCGCGGCACACGCCCGGTCATCATGGATGGAATAAAGCCCGGCAAAGTAGCGCAGGTTTTCCATCGCGTCTAATTCGTCGTAGAGCAGCGGCGCGTGGCCCATGTAGCCCATACGCGGCGCCATAGATCTTATATCTGTCTCTCCAAGGATGCGGATCGTCCCGCGAGTCGGCTGTAGCAGTCCCGCCATCATGCGCAGCAGCGTCGACTTCCCTGCGCCGTTCTCTCCTAGTACGACGTAGAGTCTTCCCGGCACAAAGTTGGCCGTCACTCCCCGCACAGCGGCAAAGCGGCCAAAATGGCGTACAACCTCAGACAAAGCAACCGCCGGTTGTATACCGGCGGTGCTGTCGTTCGAGATGTGTTCCGAGCTCACTTGGGAAGATTTGTACTCGCGGCTTCCGTGTTAGGCGCCGGTGTGTTTGCTGCCGTAGCCGTTGGCATCGCCGCATATTTCGACGCGCACTTGGCCTGCAGCATCTGGGCATGGAACACCCCATCGCGCCCGTAATTGCCCTCTACCAGCGCCTGGGAGTTGTCCTTGAAAGTATCCGGCGGCGTTTCGCTTCCCGTATACACCACGGGTAATACCAGTCCATTTTCCACCAGGTTGAATTCAACCTTCGGTCCCTGCCGTTTGATGGAATCCGGTTGCACGCTCCCGGCGACACGCAGACGCTTGCTATACGCGCTGCCTCCCATGCCGTTCAGTTCTTTGATCGTGACGTAGTAGCTCTTTGTTTCTTGAACGCCGCTGTAGGCGAGGTATCCCAGTGCGAGAACGATGATCGCGATTGGAATACCAAATTTAGCGTATCTGCGAGATTGTGGTGACATATTTGATAAAGGGATGCACCGGCGCCCGCTTACGACGCAAAACCCTTGCCATCGGCACCCCTGTTCTCTTGAGGGTACTTCTCCGCAAGGCGCGGGTCAAGGCAACTGCCTCTTATGTGTGATGAACAAAACGTCGCGCTGCGATACCTCTCCGGCGCTCGAAAGGGGCGCTCCCGAACCCAAAACCCGCTCCAGATACGGGCGTATAATGTTCATTTGAATGCACCCGCGAGGTTGATTTACACATGAGTGGAACAAACGGAAACAGCCCATCGAACGGAAACGGCACAGGAATCCCCAAGCTGCGTTCCGAGTGGATCACACGCCGCCGTGACGAGGCAGAGCGCACTGGTGACACCAACGTGACCCAGATGCACTTTGCCCGCAAGGGACTTGTGACCGAAGAAATGTTGTACGTGGCAGACCGGGAGAAAATCTCTCCGGAGCTGGTGCGTT
>Ga0307375_10000300_pt1 | contig 65847 bp, 51 predicted proteins | sample TR1MG_FD_202531 | JGI IMG/M metagenome (GOLD analysis project Ga0307375, IMG submission 202531) | Soil microbial communities from Risofladan, Vaasa, Finland - TR-1 | ecosystem: Environmental > Terrestrial > Soil > Coastal area > Acid sulfate soil | place: Finland: Risofladan, Vaasa | collected... | reverse complement strand
TCGTTGCATCACCGCGCAGCACTGACATACACGACGCAGCAAAGAGGACAACATGATGGCCAGCCATTGCCCGGAAGCTCAAGGCAAGAGCATCAAGCGCGCCGTATTGACGGAAAGTCTCTTACAGAGTGGGAGGGGGCCGGAGGATTCCGGCTCCCTACCCGATCATCAGCCGCTGGCATGGCGACGCGCTGGCCGGGATACTGCCGGCCCGGATCACTTACAGGAAAGCACCATGGCTGCGCGCGCTGCCTTGCAGGCACGACTGGAACAGGGCATCGCCGAGTTGGGCCTCACCCTGCCCGTCGAGGCGGTACCGCGCCTGCTCGATTACCAGGCCCTGCTGGAGCGCTGGAACGCTGCCTACAACCTCACGGCCGTGCGCGATCCGATGGAGATGGTGACCCGCCATCTGCTCGATTCACTGGCCATCCTGCCGTTTGTGCACGGTGCCAGCCTGGCCGATCTGGGCACCGGGCCTGGCCTGCCCGGCATCGTGCTGGCGATCGCTGCGCCGGGGCGGGAGATGCTGCTGGTCGATTCCAACGGCAAGAAGGTGCGCTTTCTGCGCGAGGCGATTCGCGCGTTGAAGCTGGAGAGCGTGCGCGCGCTGCAGTCGCGAGTGGAAGACGTGGAAGGGCAGTTCGACTGCGTTACCGCGCGGGCGTTTGCCAGCCTGGCCGACATGCTCGGCTGGGGCGGTCACTTGCTGGCGCCGGACGGCATCTGGCTGGCGATGAAGGGCAAGCGGCCGGACGATGAGCTGGCCGGTATCCCGCCGGGCTTCGGGGTGCGCAGTACGCATGAGTTGAGCGTGCCGGGGCTGCCGGCCGAGCGGCACCTGCTGGTACTCGGCCGCGCCTGATTCCCCACGGAGCCCGCTCGCGGGCGCTTACGGGGAGTGCTGGTCGCCGAGTACGGCGCCGTTGCTTTCAATCACTTGCGCATACAGTTTTGCGCTGGCCTTGGGCGTGCGCTTCTGGGTTTCGAAGTCGACGTGGTGCAGCCCGAAGCGCTTGGAGAAGCCCAGCGACCATTCGAGGTTGTCCATCAGCGACCAGGCGTAGTAACCCTTCACGTTGACGCCGGCCTCGATCGCGCGATGCAAGGCCTTCAGGTGCTTGCCCAGGTAGCTCACGCGCAGCGGGTCGCTGACCACGACACCTTCGGCCACTGGCGGATCGTAGAACGCCGAGCCATTCTCGGTGATGTAGATCGGCAGGTTGCCGTAGCGATCCTTGAACCAGTTCAGCGTGTCGCCCAGACCCTGCTCGAAGACTTCCCAGCCGGTTTCAGTGTAGGTCTTGTTCGGCTGGCGCAGCGGCACGGACGTCAGCGGATAGGCGTCCGCATCGTGCTTCACCACCGCGCGGGTGTAGTAGTTGATGCCGACGAAATCGACCGACTGGCGGGTCAGCTTGAAATCGTCCTCGGGGAATTCCGGCCAGGCGTCGCCAAAGATTTCCTTCAGCTCCGGCGGATAGCTGCCCAGCAGCGCCGGGTCGGCGAATTGCTGGTTCATGTAGGCATGCGCGCGACGGGCGGCAGCCACGTCCTCGGCGCTGTCCGAGGCCGGATACTTCGGCTCGAAATTGAACACCACGCCGATCTCGTGCTTGCCATGGGCGCGATACGCCTGGATGCCGGCTCCACTGGCGCGCATCAGGTTGTGCGCGGCAATCGGCGCTTCGTATTTGCTGCGATGACCCGGTGCCAGCGTGCCGTGCAGATAGCCGCCATCGGTGACCACCCATGGCTCGTTGAGCGTGGCCCAGCGCGGCACACGATCGTCGAGCGCCTTGAACACCACCTCGGCGTACTCGGCAAACCAGTGTGCGATGTCGCGGTTGAGCCAGCCGCCGCGATCGTCGAGCGCTGCCGGCAGATCCCAATGGAACAGCGTCGCGTTCGGCACGATGCCGTTCTCCAGCAACTCGTCCACCAGCCGCGAATAGAAATCGAGTCCCTTGGCGTTGACTCGTCCGGTGCCCTCGGGCAGCACGCGCGCCCAGTTGATGCTGAAGCGATAGCCTTGCAGGCCCAGGGCGCGCATCAGCTGCACATCGTCCTTGTAACGACGGTAGTGGTCGCAGGCGACGTCACCGGTGTCGCCGTTGACCATCATTCCCGGCGTATGCGCGAAACGTTGCCAGATGCTGGGGCCGGCGCCATCGGCCAGCGGCGAGCCCTCGATCTGGTAAGCCGATGTCGCGGCGCCCCAGTGGAAGCCGTCGGGAAAGCGGAATATGGGTGAGGTCATCGAGCGTCCTGCGACCAGAGGTTTGATGTAAACGATTACACGGGCAGAATAGCCCAATGCCCCGCCCAAGTGCAGACCAGTGCATGCTTGTGCGATCTGGCCATCTGACCACCTGCAACGGAGCTGCCCATGGCCGCCGTGAGTCTGCAACAGCTGCGCAAGGTTTATCCCAACGGCCATGTCGCCGTGGCCGGGGCTACCGTGGAGATCGCCGATGGCGAGCTGCTGGTGCTGGTCGGGCCCTCGGGCTGCGGCAAGACTACCTTGTTGCGGATGATTGCGGGTCTGGAGTCGATCAGCAGCGGCACCCTGAGCATCGAAGGCCGGGTCGTCAACGAGGTGGCGCCGAAGGATCGCGACATCGCGATGGTGTTCCAGAACTATGCGCTGTACCCGCATATGACGGTGGCGGAGAACCTCGGTTTCGGCCTGCGCCTGCGCGGTCATCACCAAGCTGATATCGACCAGCGGGTGGCGGCGGCGGCCCGGACGCTGGAACTGGAATCACGGTTGAGCTCGCGCCCGGCCGCGCTATCCGGTGGCCAGCGCCAGCGGGTGGCGCTCGGCCGGGCGCTGGTGCGCGATCCGAAGGTGTTCCTGCTCGACGAGCCGCTGTCCAATCTCGATGCCAAGCTGCGGCTGTCGATGCGGGTGGAAATCGCGCGGCTGCACCGCCAGCTTGGCGCCACCATGATCTATGTCACCCACGACCAGATCGAGGCGATGACGCTGGGCCAGCGCATCGTGGTACTGGACGGCGGGGTGATCCAGCAGATCGACACGCCCATGAATCTGTATGAGCGCCCGGCCAACCTGTTCGTGGCCGGCTTCGTCGGCAGCCCGGCCATGAATTTGCTGCGCGGCACCTTGCGCAAGCCACAGGACTGGGTGCTGACCACCGCCCAGGGTGAGGTCGCGCTGGGGCCGTCGCTGCCGCAGGCGGGGTGGCAAGCCTGGGCCGAGCGGGAGGTGGTGCTGGGCATCCGCCCGGAGCACCTGCAGCCACGGGAGCACGGCCCGCAAGCGCTCCAGGCCGAGCTCGAGGTGCTGGAGCCGGTGGGCAACGAGATCTTCCTCAACCTGCGCTACGGCAGCCAGGCACTGGTGTCGCGGGTGCCGCCGCGGTCCCTGCCAGTACCCGGCTGCACGCTGTCGCTGGGGCTGGTGACGGAGCACCTGCACCTGTTCGATCCGGCCACCGGAGCACGCATCGAAGGTTGAGTCGGCACGGGCCACGGGCAAGCCTTGGTGTCGATGGTAATCTAGCGGTCCTTTGCGAACGGTAGCTAACCATCCATGGCACGCATCATCGCTGTCGCCAACCAGAAGGGCGGCGTCGGCAAGACCACCACGGCCGTCAACCTCGCCGCTGCGCTGGCCGCGGCGAAGCGCAAGGTATTGCTGGTCGATCTCGATCCGCAGGGCAATGCGACGATGGCTTCGGGCGTCAACAAGCGGGATGCCCGGCCGAGCGGCTGCGAGGTACTGCTGGAAGAAGTCGAGATCCGCGCGGCGATCGTGCCGACCGAGGCGCATTACGACCTGCTGCCCGGCAATGGCGACCTCACCGCTGCCGAGCTGAAGCTGATGGATGCCTTGGCACGCGAGCATCGGCTGAAGGAAGTACTGGCGAAGATCTCGGCCGACTACCACACCATCCTGATCGACTGCCCGCCGTCGCTGAACCTGCTTACCCTCAATGCGTTGACCGCCGCCGATGGCGTGCTGATTCCGGTGCAGTGCGAGTACTTCGCGCTGGAGGGCCTGTCCAGTCTGCTCGACACGGTCAAGGCGGTGCGCCATCGGCTCAACCCCAAGCTGGAGATCGAAGGGCTGCTGCGCACCATGTATGACGTGCGCAACAACCTCGGCAACGAGGTCTCGGCCCAGCTCACCCAGCATTTCGGCGACAAGGTGCTGCGTTCGATCATCCCGCGCAACGTGCGGCTGGCCGAGGCGCCCAGCCATGGCCAGCCGATCCATCTGTACGATCGCAGCTCGCGCGGTGCGATTGCCTACATCGGCCTGGCCGGTGAGGTGATTCGGCGCGGACGCAAGCTGGCACCCGAAGAGCAGGTCGACCCGATCGATGACATCGGACTGTCCGCGCCGGCACTGGCGTCGGACGAAAGCGGCAAGGCACCCTTGGTGCCGGCCGGCAATCACCAGGAATAACGCATGGCTGCTGCGAAGAAACGGGGACTGGGACGCGGGCTCGACGCCTTGCTCGGCGGCGACGGCGACGCCTCGCCCTCGGTGATCGGACAGGAAGGCGAGCTGCGCATGCTGCCGATCCAGCAGATCCAGCCGGGCAAGTACCAGCCGCGCCGGCACTGGAACGACGAGGCGATGGATGAACTGGCCGCGTCGATCAAGGCGCAGGGCCTGATCCAGCCGGTGGTGGTGCGTGAAATTGGCAGGAACAGCTACGAGCTGATCGCCGGCGAACGCCGCTGGCGTGCCGCCCAGCGCGCCCAGATGAGCGAGTTGCCGGCGCTGGTCAAGCGTGTGCCCGAATCTGCCGTGCCGGCGATGGCGCTGATCGAGAACATCCAGCGCCAGGATCTCACGCCGCTGGAGGAGGCCGATGCGCTGAAGCGCCTGATCGACGACTTCGACCTCACCCATCAGCAGGCGGCCGACGCGGTCGGCCGCTCGCGCGCGGCGGTCTCCAACCTGCTGCGCCTGACTGAACTGCCGGCCTCGATCAAGAAGCTGCTCGACGAGGGCAAGCTGGAAATGGGTCACGCCCGATGCCTGCTCACCCTGCCCGAGCGCGAGGCCGAACACCTGGCGCTGGAAGCGGCGCGCAACGGCTGGAGCGTGCGCGAGCTGGAGGAAGCGGCCCGTCGAGCCCAAAGCGCGCCCAAGGGCAAGGCCAAGAGTGCGCCGCCGCGTGATCCGAACATCGCCGATCTCGAACGCGAACTGGCCGAGCGCTTCGCCACCCGGGTCGAGCTGGCGCAAGGCCGCGGTGGGCGCGGCAAGCTGGTGATCCACTACCACAGCAACGACGAGCTCGAAGGCATCCTGCAGAAGGTGCGCTGATCCACAGCTGCCTGCTCACAGCATGGCTGTGGCCAGGCAGCTCGTCGGGCCGTTCGCTGCCGATGACGAAGGGGATGAAAGATGAAACGCCCTGACCCGGTCTCCTTCGTTGTGAATCCCCGACAACGACAATTCGAGGCGCTGACCCGCGCACATACCGGCGACCTGTATCGCTTCGCCTACTGGCTGTGCGGGCAGGATGCGCTGGCCCAGGATCTGGTCCAGGAAACCATGCTGCGAGCCTGGAAAAGCCTGGATGCGCTGCGTGAGGCCGAGGCGGCCAAACCCTGGCTGCTGACCATCCTGCGCCGCGAGCATGCGCGCCTGCACGAACGCCGTCAGCTGGATACGGTCGAACTGAACGAAGGCATCCCCGAGCATGCCGCCTGGGCCAGCCCCGAGCGTCACGGTGAAGCCGCAGAACTGCGTGAAGCCATGTCGAAACTCCCCTACAAATATCGCGAGCCGCTGTTGCTGCAAGTCCTCGGCGGCCTCACCTGCGACGAGATCGCCGCTGAACTGGGCCAGCAGCCCGGCGCGGTGATGACACAGTTGTTCCGCGCCCGGCAGCAACTGAAGTCGATCATGCATGGCGAGCACGCGGAGGTGCAGCATGGACTGTCTTGAATTCCGCCGTCGGCTGGGTGCCGAGCCGCATACGCACAACGCCGAGCTGCATGCCCATCGCGAGCAATGCGCCAGTTGCAGCGCCGCCTGGGAGCGGGTGCAACAGGCGGAAAGCGAGTTGATTGCCGCGCTGGAAATACCCGTGCCTGCCGGACTGGCCGAACGCGTGCTGCTGGCGCAGGCCACCGGCGCACGCCGTCAATATGTGCGCCGGCGTGGTATCGCGCTGGCCCTCGCCGCCTCGCTGGTGGCCGCCGTCGGCGGCAGCCTGCTCTGGCGTCAGCTGGACGCGCGTACCCTGCCCGCGTTGGCGGTGGCGCACATGCCCGACGAAATCCGCTCGCTTGACCTGACCCGGCCGATCAGCGCACAAGCCATCGAGGCCGGCTTTGCCGTGCGCGGGCTGCAATTGCAGGGGCCGCTGCCCGCCGATGTCACCTACGTGCACGACTGTCCGGTGGGGCCCTATCGCACGGTGCACCTGGTCAGTCGCGTAGGTAACATCTCGGTCGCGGTGCTCTACGTGCCGGGCAAGCACGGTGGCGTGGCCCGTGACTTCCATCGCGGCGACTGGCGCGGCCGGGTGGTGCAACTGCAGCACGGCCAGTTGGTGATGCTGACCGATCAGGCCGGCAAGCAGCCGTTCGACGCCGTGGCCAATACCGTGGCGCAGGACTGGCGCGTGGCCATCGACGGCCTCGGTGGCCCACGGGTCAGCCAGCTCTAGCCGGGTGAGCAGCGTGGTGCTGTCATGGGCGCCGCGTCTGCTGGCATCAGCAGCGTGGCGTGAACCGCTCAGCGCGCGCCACGACGTTGCAGCCAGCCGCGTAGCAGTCGATCCAGCGAGAGCGTGCCCGGACCCCACGCGACCAGGGCCAGAAACATCAGGCCCCACGCCTTGTGGTCGTTGAAATCGGTGCCGATCAGGCCGGTCCAGAAGCCGTCCGGCCACAGGTCGGGATACGACACCACGGCGATGATGTTGTAGACGAACAGCATCGCCGCCACCGCCCGCGTACCCAGGCCGAAGATCAGGAACCATGGCGTGATCAGCTCCACCCACGTACCCAGTGTGGCTGCCACCTGCGGCGCCAGCAGTGGCACCTGGTAGGTGTTGCTGAACAGCGCCAGCGTACCGGAGGGGTCGGCCAGCTTGACCACGCCGGCGCGCCAGAACGCCACCGCCACCACCAGCCGGAACAGCAGCAGCACCAGCGGCTGCAGATGGCTCAGTGCGGCGGTGAGGTCATGCCAGTAACGCACGGGTGTCGACGTGGAAGTATTCATGGGCAGTTCTCGCAGAATGTCAGTGAAGGGGATATGCCCTGGATCAGCGCATGGGCGAGTACGGGACCGAGCAGGGCCGGCAGGGGCGCGGCGCCATCGAGTGCGTGCGCCGCCGCCATCGCGGCGGAAACCGGCGCGTCACGCTTCAGCGCGAGGACGAAGGCGACGTCGGCAGGCGTGCAGGCCTGCATCGCCACCTGGCCGTCCTCGCGCCACAGCAGCACGCCTTGCGCGCCGGCCTGCAGATCCACGGTGTGGGTTTGGGGCGACTCGCAGTAGCGCCACAAATCCAGCAGCGGGAAGGGGGCGGCGATCGCCTGCACGCTGGGCAACAGCTGCAGCAAGGGATCATCAACGGCCGCCAGCAGCGCAGCCTGCATCGCCACCGCGTCCAGCGCGTCGGCATCGGCGGCGAGAATGCAGCGCTGGCGCAGCCAGTCCAGTCGCGCCAACGGCCCGAGCCAGCCAAGTTCCTTCAACTCAGCCTGCGCCAGCAGATAGTTGGCGAAGTCATCACCGAGGTTCTGCAGGTTGCCGCTGCGGCTGCCGTGCCAGGCGGCGTAGCGGGTGGCCCAGCCGTCGAAGCATTCGGTGCCGAGCATGCGCTCGACCGCCGGGAAACTGGTGACCAGCGAAGCGACATGGGTGGCCAGAATGGCATGGCGGTAGATCTGCAATCGTGCGGCTGGCGCGACGCCGCGTGTGTCGATCCATGGCAGCAGCGCGGGTGCGGTGCCGTCGATCATGGCGCGGGCAAATCCCGCTTGCAGCTCAGACAGGCTCGGCGGCGCGTGCATGCAGATAGTCCGTGGCGATGCGCGCCTCGTCTTCGAGCACCTCGAAGGCGGGCAATTGCTGATCCCATTCAATCAGGGTGGGGCGTGCGCCGATCCGCTCGACCGCGTGCGCATACAGCTGCCACACGGCCGGGTCGACGCGGTGGTCATGGGTGTCGATCAGCAACGGGCCGCCGAGGCCGTGCTGGCGGCTGAAGCCGGCCAGGTGAAATTCGCCCACGGTGGCGGGATCGATGCTGTCCAGGTAGGCCACGGCGTCGATGCCGTGATTGATGCTGTTGACGTAGACATTGTTGACGTCGAGCAGCAGGCCGCAGCCGCTGCGTTGCGCCAGGGCTCCGAGGAACTCCCACTCGGCCATGGTCGAATGGGTGTAGTGGATATAGCTGGAGACGTTTTCCAACAATACTTGTCGCTGCAGCGTGTGTTGCAACTGGTCGACATGCTCGACCATCAGCGCCAGCGCTTCCTCGGTATACGGCAACGGCAGCAGGTCGTTGAAATGCCGCTCGCCGATGGCACCCCAGCAAACATGCTCGGAGACCAGCGACGGTGCGGCCCCGGTCACCACCTCGCGCAGCCGTTGCAGATGCGCCTTGTCCAGCGCGTCGGCCCGGCCCAGGGACAGCCCCACGCCGTGCAGGCTCACCGGGTAGTCGCGGCGAATTCGTTCGAACACCTCCCACATCGGCCCGCCAGCGCAGAACAGGTTTTCGCTATGCAGTTCGAAGAACGGCACCGCGGGTCGGCGTTCCAGCACATGCTCGATGTGCGGCGGCCGCAGGCCGATCCCGACGGCGGTCGGGATCGGCTGCGCATGCGCGGGGCGTGTCGACGGCATCGAGTTCAGCTCTTGCCCATCGCATCGTGCTTCATCATGCCGTCGGCGGTCAACGAACCACCGTCGAGCTTGGAGCACAGGCCGGTCGGCACCTCGACGAACGAAGCCGGGTCGCGCGCCTTGGACGATTGACCGGCGCAGGAGTGCGAGCCCGCCTTGCAGTCGTTCTTGTGCGCCGCGTTCACGCCGTAGCACTTCTGCATGCTGCCGGCGGCCATCTTGTCGGCGGCATGGGCGTTGCTGGCGACGCCCAGCGCACCGGCGGCGAGCAGGCTGAGCAGGGTGGAGCTGATGACGGTCTTGGCTTGCATGGGTCTCTCCCGTGGATGCCGGAGGATTCCGGCTACAGCAGAAGACCCGGCGGGGCTGCAATTCCTTACAGAGGGTTGCGGAAATCACCTGCGACCACCATCGGCAGGGGTGCCGTGCCCCCTCGCCTGGGGTGCTTGGCGCGCGTATTGACGGCGCATGGGCGATAATTGGCGTCTGACTGCCCCCCGGAATGGATCCATGCCCCAGCTTTCCGTCGTCGTTCCCGTGTTCAACGAGCGCGACAATATTCCGCCGTTGCTGGCGGAGATCGCCGCCGCCCTGCGTGGTCAGGTCGACTATGAAGTGATCTATGTCGATGACGACTCCAGCGATGACAGCCGAGACGTACTGGCGGCGCAGAAGGCACGGCATCCGGAACTGCGCGTACTGCATCACCTGACCCGCAGTGGGCAGAGCACCGCCGTGTGGAACGGTGTGCGCGCGGCGCAATCGTCGTGGATCGCCACCCTCGACGGTGACGGTCAGAACGATCCGGCCGATATCCCCAAGCTGCTGGCGGCGCGCGATGCCGCCCAGACACAGACCCGACTGTTCGCTGGCTGGCGCACCACCCGCCGTGACAGCTTCAACAAGCGGGTATCGTCGAAGGTGGCCAACGCGGTGCGCTCGCGCATGCTGCGCGACGCCACACCAGACACCGGTTGCGGCCTGAAGTTGTTCGATCGCGAGGTGTTTTTGCGCCTGCCTTATTTCGACCACATGCACCGTTACCTGCCGGCGCTGGTCAAGCGTGCCGGTTTCCACAGCCAGAGCGTGCCTGTGGGCCACCGCCCGCGCACCGCCGGCGTATCCAAGTACGGCATGCTAGATCGCTTGTGGGTCGGCCTGGCCGATCTGCGTGGGGTAGCGTGGCTGATGCGTCGCGGCAAGGTTACCCACGTCGAGGAACTTTGATTCAGGTCAAGTGGCGCTGATCCTGGCGTCGTATGCTGCAGGACCTTCCTTTCGGGGAGCGCCATGGGCATCGTCGTCAAGCGAGTCTACGAACCGGCCGTAAATGGCGATGGTTACCGGGTGCTGATTGACCGGCTATGGCCGCGCGGGCTCAAGAAGGAGTCCGTGGAGATGAACCTGTGGGCGAAGGAGTTGGCGCCGTCCAGCGCGTTGCGCCAGTGGTTCGGTCACGCTCCGGAACGCTGGGACGGGTTTCGCCATCGCTACGCCGGTGAGCTCGATGGCCTGGCGGAACACTGGCGCCCGCTGGCCGAGCGGAGCATGCGCCAACCACTCACCCTGCTCTACTCGGCGCGTGACGAGGAACACAACAACGCGGTGGCGTTGAAGGCGTATCTGGACAACTGGCTGCGCATGCACGGCCCGCGTTGAGTGTGGAGATATCTCAGGGTGAGCGCAGTGGCCCGTTCGATGCGGGCCAGTTGGCCAAGGCGGCGCGCGCCTGCAGGCGACCGCGCTCAATCAATTCGCGGGCACGGTAGAACTCGTAGGCGTTGGCGATATTGCGCGGCATTTCAATCAACAGGTCCGGCGCGTACGCCGCCAGGCGCAGGCGCGAGAGGTTGGCCTGCATCAGGTCCATCGCCTGGGTCAGCGTGTCCAGCGTGCCCTGCGCACGTGGCTGGCTTTCTCCCTGCGGCAACAGGCGGCCGATGAATTCGCCGATCTTGTGCCGGTAGCTGCTTTCGGCGAGTGGCGAGCGCGGTGCTGCTTCGGTGATAGTGGCTTCGGCCGCTCCATCCACGCTGACCGCAATCACGTAGTCGGCCCTGGCGGCGACCAGCGGTGTGACCGGCACCGGGTTGAGCAAGGCTCCGTCGACCAGCCGCCTGCCATGCAGTTGGTGGGGTCGGAACACGGTGGGCACTGAAATCGAGGCACGGATGGCGTCGAACAGGCTGCCCCGGCTAAGCCACACCTCACGCCCGCGGTCGAGGTCGGTGGCCACCGCGGTGAACGTCAGTGGCAACTCCTCGATCTGGGTATCGCCAATCAGGCCGCGCAGGGTGCCGATGATGCGCTCGCCCTTGATCAGGCCACCGCCGGAAAACGTCCAGTCGACCAGTCGCAGCACGTCGAATTTGGCCAGTGCACAAACCCAGTCGCGGTAGACATCGAGCTTGCCCATGGCGTGGATGCCGCCGATCAGCGCACCCATCGAGGTGCCAGCGATCGCCACGATCTCGAAACCCTGCGCCTCAAGCTCCTCGATCACGCCGATATGGGCCAGCCCCTTGGCGCCGCCGGCGCCAAGCGCCAGCGCGATGGTGGGTTTGCTCGTCGCGACGGGTTGCGCTGCCTTCTCTGTGACGGTTTGGTGTTGACTCATGGGCAGCTCCGAGTACGGCGAGCACGGGTGGCGTTCGCTTGCCGGCGATGTTGAACATCGGCCTGCCAACCCCGGCAGAACGGGCGTAGAGCACCGCGTGCAATACAGCCCGCGCGCTGGCGGTTAGGATGATGGCCAGGCACAACCACAGCAAGACCCCGGAGCAGGCATGTGCAAGACCGTTGAATCCATCGACCAGCAGCCTCGCGGCGCCGTGAGGGCGCGCGCATGAGCTGGCAGGCATGGGCCACGGTGGCGGTCATTGGTACGGCGATGGCGCTGTTTGCCAGCGAGAAGGTGCGCATTGATCTGGTGGCCTTGATCTCGCTGGCGGCGTTGGTGATTCTGGGCATCGTCAGCCCGGTCGAGGCATTGTCCGGGTTCAGCAATGAGGCCACGGTGACGGTGGCGGCGATGTTCGTGCTGAGCCTTGGCATCGAGCGCTCCGGTGCACTGGAGCCGTTGACCCGTTTGCTGATGAAGATCCGTCGGCCGTGGCTGCTGACCCTGACGGTAATGCTGGTGATCGCCCCGCTGGGCGCCTTCATCAAGAATATCGCGCTGGTGGCCACCTTCCTGCCGCTGGTGCTGCGCGTTTGCCAGCGCACGCATACTTCACCGGCGCGCGTGCTGATGCCGATGGCTTTTGCGGCGCAGATGGGTGGCGTGTGCACCTTGATCGGCACCTCCTCCAACCTGCTCGCCGACAGCCTGGCGCAGAAGCAGGGCCTGTTGCCGATCGGGGTGTTCGAGATGACCCCGCTCGGCGCCTTGCTCGGGGTCGCAGGCATTGCTTACCTGATGCTGGTGGGGCGTTGGCTGCTGCCGGCGCACATCGATGCGCAAATGCCCGAAGAGATGGACATCGGCAAATACGTCACCGAACTCGAACTGACCGCCGACTCGCCGCTGGTTGGCAAGATGATTGCCGACGCCAAGCTGGGAGAGAAGTTCGGCGTGTACCCGCTGGAGCTGCTGCGCGGCGAGCGGCGCATGTGGTCGCCGCGCTCGCAGCAGCTGGCTGCCGGTGATGTGCTGCTGGTGCGCGGCGATTGGGAAAAAATCGAGGAATTCCGCCGCGGCGCCAAGCTGCGCAACGCCCCGGAAAAACACTATCAACAAGGCGATGAGCGCCCACGCGTGCTGTCCGAAATGATCGTGGCGCCAGGTAGTTCAATCGAGGGTCGCCGCTTCGTCGAGTCCGGTATCGGCTGGCGCTACAACGCCACCTTGCTGGCGATACACCGGCGCGGCGTGGTGTTGCGCGACAAACTCAGCGACGTCAGCCTGGCCGTGGGTGACGTGCTGATGCTGCTGGTGGATGAGGACCGGATGTCGCGGCTGCGCGCCGAAGAGGCTTTCATCGTCCTGACCGAGCGCGAGGATGTACGGCGCACGCCGCGCAAGGCGCTGGTGGCGGTGGCGATCATGGCCGGCGTGGTGTTGATCTCCGGCCTGCACTGGCTGCCGATTCCGATCGCCGCGATCTGCGGCGCGACCGCGATGGGGCTGGCCGGCTGCTTCGGCCGCAAGGACGTCTACGAGGGCATCGACTGGAAGATCATCATCCTGCTCGGCGCGATCCTGCCGCTCGGCATCGCGATTGAAAAGACCGGCCTGTCCACTACCGTGGTGGAGATGAGCATGGGCCTGGTCGGCAATCATGGCCCGCTGGCAGCGCTGCTGATGATCTACCTGTTGACCGCCCTGCTCACCGAGTTGATGGGCCACAACCCCGCGGTGGTGCTGATGGTCGGCATCGCCGCCTCGGTGGCGCATGCGGTGCATGCCGACCCGCGCCCGTTCGTGATCGCGGTGGCCTTTGCGGCGGCCACCTCGTTCGCCACGCCGGTCGGCTACCCGACCAACACCATGGTGTATTACGCCGGCGGTTACCGTTTCGTCGATTTCATGAAGGTCGGCATTCCGCTGATTCTGATGTTCTGCGCCCTCTCGATGTGGCTGATTCCGCACTTCTGGCCGTTCCATCCGGCGCATTGATTGCCCTTCTCCCCGGAGGGAGAGGGGCGAAGGTACCAAGCGGGGGTTCGTGCCTTCGTACCTCGCGCAGTCGTGAGCACGACGGACCCGATGCTGGTCGGGGTTTAGCTGGCGTAGCTGCCCAGCGCCAGCTGCAACAGGATTTTCATCTCCTCGCGCAATGACATCGGAGCCACCACTTCCGCATCCGGGCCGTACTTGAGCACGTCCATCAGCAACTCCTTCGAGTTGGAGTACGGCAGCTTCAGCTCGTAGCGGCCATCGGGCAGCCACTCGCCCTTCTGTTGCGAGTGCCAGTGCTCGTCGGCGACCCAGCGAGCGGCGTGCGAGGAGAAGCGGATGGTGGCCCAGGCCTTGGGCTTGCCAGCGAAGATGCCGTAACTGGAGGCCAGCAGCTCGTTGAGATCGGTCTCGACGACGTCAATGGCCACGGCATCCAGTGCGCTGGCCTCAACGATGCGGTCGACCGCGAAACTGCGCAGTGCCTCGCGGTCGTGATCCCATACGTCGAGGTACCAGTTGTCGCGGTAGTGGGTCAGTCGCTGCGGCGACACCGTGCGCCGGCTGTCGGCATTGGTGGTGCGCGCGCGATAACGGAAGCGCAATTGCTTTCGTTCCAGCACCGCGCCGGCAACGATGCGAAACGCCTGTTGGTCGAGCTTGCGCTCGCCCCAGGGAATCACCCGGATGCGTTCGATCGGCAGCGCCTTGCCGCTGTCGTGATGGGACAGCAGCCCTTCGATGCGCGCCTTGAACGGCGCCAGCGCGCCGGCGAGCACGCCCGGCCCGGAGCGGCTTATCAGCTCGTTCAGGGCGAGCAGCGAGGCCAATTCGTCGGAGGTCAGCCACAACCCGGGCAGCTCGAATTTCTCCGCTTCGCCCAGCTCATAGCGAAAGGCCGCCTGATCGGTGCCAGCGCTCTCGATCGGTGCGCCCAGCGCGTCCCGCAGAAAGGCCACATCGCGGTACAGCGTGGCTCGCGAACACTCCAGCTCGCTGAGCAGGCGCGGCAGGGGAATCGGGTAGTGCGCGGACTTCAGCAGCCGGTGCAGGCTCAGTATGCGTTCGTAGCGATCCATGGTGGCGTCGGCATATCGTGGGGAGGGCGCTTTGTAGCATGGCGGCGGCCTGTGGCCGTCGCAAGTCGTTTCCGCCAGATCGAGCCCACCGCGAGAAAGGGTGACTTGTTCATTGCAAGTTCAATCCGCTCCGCTATCGTGACCGGCTTACCAATCTTTAACATATGGACTTCCCGCCATGAAGAAGACCTTGATCGCCAGCGTATTGCTGGCCACCGTCGCCACTTTTGCAGCGCAGGCGCAGGACGCCGCACCCGCCGACAATACCGGTTCGTCGGCCAGCCAGGGTGGCTGGGCTGGTTCGGGCGAGTTCGGTTTTGCCTCGTCCACCGGCAACTCGCGCTCGGAGAACATCAACGCGAAGTTGGGCTTGAGCCAAGAGAACGACCAGTGGAAGAACAGTTTCTTCGTCGACGCCTTGCGCTCGAAGAGCCAGCAGAAAGTGGTTGATACGGCCGGAAATACCATCAACCAGTTCAACACCACGGCCAACCGCTATGACGCTGGTGCGTCGGTCGGCTACAAGCTCGATACACGCAGCTACATCGTCGGCGCGACGCGCTATGAGCACGACGATTTCGGTGCCAACCTGTGGCAGGGTGTGGTCTCGCTGGGTTACGGCTACATTGCCCTGAAGGACGATCGCAACGAGCTGTCGTTCGAAATCGGACCGGGTTACAAGCGCTACCGCGCCGCCGATGTTTACACGGCGGTCAACGGTGTCTCCGTGAAGCAGCAACAGCCAACCCAGGCCGAAGGGGTGGCGCGTGGCCTGGTCAACTACAAGTTCAAGCTGAGCAGCAACACCGCGTTTGAGAACACCTTCCTGATGGAAGCCGGGTCAAAGAACACCTACCTGCAAAACGATGTCGGCCTGGCGGTGAGCATGACCCGCAAGCTGGCGTTGAAGGTCGGTTTCCAGATGCGTTACAACAGCAACGTGCAGCTGGGCATCAAGAAGACCGATACCCTGACCACCACCAATCTGGTCTACAGCTTCTGATTTGACCGGTCATCTCTGACTGGAACGGCCTCGTCGCGTCAGTGACGGGGCCGTCTTTTACCTGCGCTACGGTCACTGGCAAATGGTGGTGCTGGTCAAAGCCCGAGCAATTCGCCGGCGCCCTGTGCCAGCAACGCCGCGGCCACCTGACGCCCCAGTGCCTCAGGCTGATTCACCTCACCGCTGGCCTGCGCATGCAGCAGCCGGCCACTGGCGCTGTCGCCGACCAGTCCACTCAGGTGCAGATCGTGCTCGCCCAGCACGCACCAGGCGCCGACCGGCACCGTGCAGCTGCCGCCCAAGGCCTGGTTCATCGCGCGTTCGGCGCTGATCGTCAGGCGCGTGTCGGCATCGTCAAGTGCCCTCAGCAGCGCCAGCACGGACGCCTGATCGTCACGCGCCTCGACCGCAATCGCCGCCTGCCCGGGCGCAGGCAGCCAGTCTGGCGGGGTAAGTCGTGAGCGGACACGCGAGGCCAGACCCAGCCGCTCCAGCCCCGCACAGGCCAGCACGATCGCGTCATAACCGCCGGCGTCGAGCTTGCCCAGCCGGGTGCCCACATTGCCGCGCAGGTCGAGCAGCACCAAGTCCGGCCGCATCGCGCGCAGCTGCGCCTGTCGCCGCAGCGACGACGTGCCCACCCGCGCGCCCTGCGGCAACGCGGTCAGGTCGGCGTAGTCATTGCTGACGAAGGCATCGGCCGCGTCCGCGCGCGACAGGATCGCGGGCAGGACGAAGCCCGGCTCCAACTGCGCCGGCACATCTTTCAGCGAATGCACGGCCAGGTCGGCGCGGCCTTCCAGCATGGCCACCTCAAGCTCCTTCAGGAACAGGCCCTTGCCACCGATCGAGGCCAACGGTTGATCCAGGATCTCGTCGCCGCGAGTGCTCATGGGCACCAATGCCACTGCCAGCCCCGGATGTGCCACGCGCAGCAGGGCGGCGACGTGCTCGGCCTGCCACAGGGCGAGCGCGCTCTTGCGGGTGGCAATACGCAGGGTCGCAGGCTTCATCGGAACTCCGTGAGGTTCGGCAAGGTCTCATTGTCGCGTAGTTCGTACACGGTGGTGCAGTGGCGAAACCGCGCAGGCTGGTCGTGAGTACGCCCGGCCGGCTACGATGGTTCGCAAATTCCAGGGAGATGATCATGCAAAGCGGCAACCCGGCACTCAACAAGAACACCTTCCTCGACGCTGCCAGCGGTGCAGTCGTATCGCACGGCGACGAGGTCATGACCCTCAACGGCACGGTCAACAAGACCGGCCTGCTGCTGGTGCTCGCGCTGGTCGGAGCGATGTACAGCTGGAGCCAGTTCAGTGGCCCGGCCAGCCTGCCGGCGATGATGCCGCTGATGATCGGCGGCGCCATCGGCGGGCTGATCCTGGCCCTCATCACCACCTTCAAGAAAACCTGGGCACCGGTCACCGCGCCGCTTTACGCGCTGGTCGAGGGTGTGTTCATCGGCGCGATCTCGGCGATGTTCGAGATGCGCTACCCCGGCATCGTGATGCAGGGCGTCGGGCTCACTTTCGGCGTGATGGCGGCCCTGCTGCTGGCCTATCGCAGCGGCCTGATCCGCGCCACCGAGAAGTTCAAGCTCGGCATCGTCGCCGCTACCGGCGGCGTGTTCCTGCTGTACATGGCCAACATGGTGATGGGCTTCTTCGGTCACTCGATGGGCTTCATCAACGGCAGCAGTGGCCTCGGCATCGCCTTCAGCGCGGTGGTGGTGGTGATCGCCGCACTCAACCTGATTCTTGATTTCGACATGATCGAGCAGGGCGTCAATGCCCGCGCGCCAAAGTACATGGAGTGGTACGGCGCCTTCGCTCTGGTGGTGACCCTGGTCTGGCTTTACCTGGAACTGCTGCGTCTGCTGTCGAAGTTGCAATCGCGCAACTGATCAAGCGGGTGGTGAAATGAAGAAAGGTGCGAGTCACCGCGCCTTTCTCTTTTCTTGCTGGAGTGCCCATGCCGCTCAGGCAACGCGGGCTACCCGGCTACCAACTTCTGATCATCCGATGGTGCATCGCCGTGGTGATCGGTGGACAGCAGCAGGTAGAACGCCGGCACCACAAACAGAGTGAACACGGTGCCGATGGCCAGGCCGGTGGAGATCACCAGGCCCATATTGAAGCGCCCTGCCGCGCCGGCGCCGGAGGCGATCACCAGCGGCAGCACGCCCAGCACCATCGCGGCGGTGGTCATCAGGATCGGGCGCAGGCGCACGGCGGCGGCGTGTTCGATCGCCTCGCGTTTGCTCATGCCGGCCAGCTGCGACTGATTGGCGAACTGCACGATCAGGATGCCGTGCTTGCTGATCAGGCCCATCAGGGTCACCAGGCCGACCTCGGTGTAGATGTTGAGGCTGGTGAACAGGTTGACGAAAATCAGTGCGCCGAACAGCGCCAGCGGCACCGAGACCAGGATCACGATCGGGTCGCGCAGGCTGTTGAACTGTGCGGCCAGGGCCAGGAACACGATGATCACCGCAAACAGCAAGGTGGCACCGAAACCGCCGGATTCCTTCATGAACTGCCGCGACTGACCGGCGTAGTCCACGTTGTAGCCGGTCGGCGCTACCTGGTGCACCAGCTCACGCAGGTAGGTCAGCGCCTCGCCCTGTGACATCCCGCTGACGCCGGAGATGGTGGCCGAGTTCAACTGCTGGAAGCGGTTCAGCGATTGCGGCACCACCTGCTCGGTGATCTTGGCCACGGTCGAGGCCGGGATCACCGAGCCGTTCGGCACGCGTATGTAGTAGTTCAGCACCTGGCTCGGGTTGAGCCGGTCCACCTGCAACACCTGCGGGATCACCTTGTACGAGCGCCCGGAGATCGAGAAGTAGTTGACGTAGCCGCCGCCCAGCGCCGAGCCCAGTGCGGCACCCACATCCTGCTGGGTCAGTCCCAGTGTGGTGATCATGTCGCGGTTGAGGCTGACCGTACTCTGCGGCTTGTCGATCTTGAGGTCGGAATCGATGAAATAGAACTTGCCGCTGGCCTGTGCTTTCTGCAGCACCTGTGAGGCCACCACGTTGAGGTTCCCGAACGGTTCGGTGGTGGTGATCACCACCTGGATCGGCAGGCCGGAGGCACCCGGCAACGGTGGGAACTGGAACGCCGCCACCTTTCCGCCGGCAATGCCGTTCCACTTCTGCTGCAACACCTGCTGCAGTTCGTGGGCGCTGCGGTGACGCTGGCCCCACGGCTTGAACAGCACGCCGCCGATACCCTGGTTCACCGTCGGTACGCCGGTCAGCTGGAACATCTGCTGGTATTCCGGCAACTGCCTGGACAGGTCGAACATCTGCGTCGCATAGACGTTCATCTGCTGCGCGGTCACGTTGGGCGCACCGACGAGCTGGCCGACCACGATGCCCTGATCCTCTTGCGGAGCCAGTTCGGACTTCGAGGTCATGCCCAGCGCGAAGGTAGCCAGCAGCAACAGCCCAGCCATCACGATCACCACCGAGGAGGTCGACAAGGTGTTGTGCAGCATGCGCTGGTAGCCACGGTGCAGGCGATCGAACTGGCGGTCGATGAACTGCACGAAGCGGCCGTTCTCCTGCTCGTTGCGGAAGAATTTCGCGGCCATCATCGGCGACAAGGTCAGCGCGACCACGGCCGACACCGTCACCGCACCGGCCAGGGTAAAGGCGAACTCGCTGAACAACGCGCCGGTGAGGCCCTTCTGGAAGCCAATCGGCACATACACCGCGATCAGCACCACGGTCATCGCCAGGATCGGTCCGCCCAGCTCGCGCGCCGCCAACAAGGCCGCCTGAAGCGGCGTCTTGCCCTCCTCTTTCATGTGCCGATCGACGTTCTCGACCACGATGATCGCGTCATCCACCACCAGACCGATCGCCAGTACCAGCGCCAGCAGGGTCAGCAGGTTGATCGAGTAACCCAGCGCCAGCATCACGAAGAAGGTGCCGATCAGCGACAGCGGCATGGCGATCACCGGGATGATCACCGCCCGCAGGCTGCCGAGGAACAGGAAGATCACCAGGGTTACGATCAGCAACGCTTCGACCAGGGTCTTGACCACCTCGGTGATCGAGCTGTTCACGAACTCGGTGCCGTCGTAGACAATTTTCCCGGTCACTCCGCTGGGCAGCTGGCTTTGGATCTCCGGGAACGCCTCGCGCACCCGCTTGGCCACGTCGAGCACGTTCGCGTCGGGCGCGACCTTGATGCCGATGAAAACCGAGCGTTTGCCGCTGAACGCCACGTTGAAGTTGTAGCTGTCCGAGCCCAGCGACACGGTGGCTACGTCCTGCAGGCGAACGATCGCGCCGTTGACCTGCTTGATCGCCAGCTGCTTGAACTCTTCGACCGAGTGCAGGTTGCTGTCGGTGGTCAGGTCCACGGTCACCGCCTGACCCTTGCTGGAGCCGACCGCGGCCAGGTAGTTGTTGGCCGCCAGCGCAGCATTCACGTCGCTGGCGGTAATGCCATGCGCCGCCATCTTGGCCGGGTCCAGCCACGCGCGCAGCGCGAACTGGCGTGCGCCGAGCAGCTCGGCGGTCTGCACGCCGTCGATCGAATCGAGCTTGGGCTTGACCACGCGGGCCAGGTAGTCGGTGATGTTGTTGGTGGGCAGCACATCGCTGTAGAAGCCCATGTACATCGCGTCGATCGTCTCGCCGGTCTGCACGTTCAGCACCGGCTGCTGCGCTTGCGGCGGCAACTGGTTTTTCACCGAATTCACCTGGGTGGTGATCTCGGTGAGCGCGCGGTTGGCGTCGTAGTTGAGACGCAGCGTCGCGGTGATGGTGGACACGCCCGACACGCTGCTGGAGGACAGGTAGTCGATGCCCTGCGCCTGCGAGATGGCCTGCTCCAGTGGCTGGGTGATGAAGCCGGCCATGGTTTGTGCATCAGCGCCGTAGTAGGCAGTGCTGATGGTGACCGTGGCGTTCTGGGTCTTCGGGTACTGGCGCACGGTCAGACTGCTGACGGCGCGAATGCCGAGCACCAGGATCAGCAGGCTGACCACCACCGCAAGCACCGGCTTCTTGATGAAAAGGTCGGTGAAATTCATGACGGTCAGTGTTCCTGCGGCGCGGGGTGGGCGCTGTCGGCTGGCTGCACGCTGTTGTCGATCACGATCGGCGCGTCATTCTTCAGCTTGATCTGGCCGCTGCTCACCACCACGGTGCCGGCATCGATGCCCTTGAGAATCGCCACCTGGTCGCCGCGGGTATCGCCCAGCGTGACAAAGGTCTGCTTCACCGTCGCGGGCAGCGGCTTGCCCTTGTCGTCCTTGCCCTTGGATGGCTGCACCACATACACGGTGTCGCCATAGGGGTTGTAGACGATCGCCGCCTGCGGCAAGGTCAGCTGGCGCTGCTGGCTGCCGATGTCGACCCTGACCTTGGCGAACATGCCCGGGATCAGCGCCTTGTCATGGTTGGGCACGGTGGCTTCGACCTGCACGTTGCGCGTGCTGAGATCGACCTTGGGATTGATCGCGCTGAGCTTGCCGCTGAAATCGCGGTTGGCATACGCGTCCAGCTTCAGATTCACCTTCTGGCCTACCTGCAAGCGACCCAGCTCGCTCTGCGGTACGTAGAAATCGACCAACAGTGGATCGAGCTGCTGCACCGTCACCACCGTGGTGCCGGCGCCGAGGTAGTCACCGGGGCTGGTGGTGATGATGCCGGCGCGGCCGGCAAACGGCGCGCGCAACTGCTTCTTGGCCACCACCACTTTCTGCTGCGCCACGGCGGCCTGTTTGGCCGTGAGATCGGCGGCAGCGGTATCGTAGGCGGCCTTGCTGATCGCCTGCACCGCCAGCTGCTTGCGTGCCCGTTCGAAGGTGAGCCGGGACAGCTGGGCGGCCGCTTCCAGCTGCTGCAGTTGCGCCACCTCGTCACCGTCACGCAGTTGCAGCAGCACCTGGCCCTGCTTCACGTCCTGGCCGGACTTCAGGCTGACTGCGGTGACCAGTCCGGCCACTTCCGTTGCCAGATCGGCACCGTTGGCGGCGCGCAGCGTGCCGACGGCACTCAACGAGGGCTGCCACGGCTGCTCGCTGGCGGTGGCGGTGCTCACGGTGGATGGAGCGGGCTGCGGCATGCTGTGGATCATGCGCAGCACCAGCAGCACCTTGATGCCGACGACAAGTGCGATCAGCAGCAGCACCCCGACAATCATCCAGATCATGCGTTTGATGGTGCTGGGCTTTTTGTCTACGCGCGTGGTCATGCGCGATCTCCTTGGGTTGTGGCGATCATCCACGATCGCGAAAGTCGAAAAGCGGACATCCTGTCCGTGAGGTTGCTTGTGCGATCGATCCGTGATCGCGTAGGTCAAAAGGCGGACTTCCTGTCCGCATTCGTGGATAGGGCTATGGCTTCTGGCTGGCTACTTGGGTGCTACTGCGCCATCCGCCACCGAGTGCGGCGTACAGCGCGGCGGTATCGCTCAGCCGTGCCGCGCGCGCCTGGATCAGGGCAATGCGCGCCTGCTGGTAACTGCGCTGCGCGTCCAGCAGGTTGAGATAGCCGGTGGCACCGACCTGGTATTGCTGACGAGTCAGCGCCAGCTGTTGCGAAGCGGCGCTTTCGGCAATGGCCTGCGCGGCAAGTCCCTGCGCGTCGTATTGCAGAGCTTGCAGCGCATCGGCCACGTTCTGGAACGCGAGCAGCACGGTCTGTTGCCAGTCCGCCACGGCCTTGTCCAAGCCGGCCTGCGCCGCGCGCTTCCTGTGCCGCAGCTCGTCGCCGTGAAACAGCGGCTGGGTCAGGCCCAGGCCCAGCGACCAGGCCCCGCTGCCGGCGGAAAACAGGTCCCCTGCGCGCAGCGCCTGGGAGCCTGCACTGCCAGAAAGGGTGATCTGCGGCAGCATCGCCGCGGTGGCCACGCCAACCCCGGCCGACGCGGCATGCAGTTGCGCCGAGGCCGCGCGGATATCCGGGCGCTGATCAACCAGGGTCGAAGGCAAACTCACCGGGATGTCCTGCGGCAGGCTGATCGCATCCAGGGTCAGCGGCGACAGCTCAAGCTGTGCCGGCGTGCTGCCGAGGTAGGTGGCCAGCTGGTTGCGGGTCGCGGCGAGCCGGGCACGCAGCGGTGGCAAGGTCGCCTCGGTGGTCGCCAACTGGGTGCGCACGGCCAGCGTGTCGGATAGCGATTTTGCTCCGATCTGTTGCTGCTGTTCGGCGATCTTCAGGCTTTTGCGCTGAATATCAAGAATGTCCCCGGTCGCGCGCAATTGCTCGCGCAGCGAGGACTCCTGCAGCGAGGCAGTGACGACGTTGGCCGCCAGGGTCAGATAGGTCGCTTCCAACTGCGCACGCTGGTAATCGGCCAACGCCGCTTGCGCCTCAATGCTGCGCCGCGTGCCACCGAACAGGTCGAACACATAGCCGACCTTGACCGAGGTGTTGTAAACCGTCAGTGGCGGAAACTTGAATGCGCCGCCGAACGGCGCAGTGGCCTGCTTGCCGCGGGTGGCGCCGGCGGCGGCATCCACGGATGGAAACAGGCCGCTCCGGCTCGCGTTGGCGCTTTCCTGTGCCTGGCGCAGCGCGGCCTGAGCCGAGGCAATCGTTGGGCTGTGGCTCAGCGCGGTGTTCACGCGCCGGGTGAGTTCCGCATTGCCGAACGTGGTCCACCAGCGAGTAGGCACGTCACGGCCCTGCATGAAGCGCTGGGTGTCGCCATCGGCGGCCCGGGCCGACACGGTGGCGGCGGGCAACGGCTGCACGGTGTAGCGATCCACCGGCGGTGCGTCCGGGCGGTGATAATCGGGGCCGACGGCGCAGCCGGCAAGGGACAGCCCGAGCAGCAGCGCCAGCGCGTGGTGGCGGCTTTTGAGCACGAGAAAAGACAGGTCAGGCGGTTGACTGGACAAGAAGAGTGGCCTGGGCATGGGGGAGCCGGGGCGGCACAATAGCATACCGATCAGTTCAGATATACATGGCGTTGGGCACGGGCGCCGCCGCGCAGTTCCGTGAACAAAGCGGGATGGCGGGCGGTCCCGGCGGGGCCGCCGCGACCGCACCGGGCCAGGCCGCCCGGCATGCTTGTCGCCAGTGGTTCCTGATCAGCTTCCGAGCAGAGCCCTGGCCCGGCGCACCACGTTGTCGACGGTGAAGCCGTACTCGCGCAGGAGCACCTCGGCCGGCGCGGAGGCGCCGAATCGATCGATGCCCAGCACGTCACCGTGGGCGCCGGTGTAACGCGACCAGCCCTGGCTCACACCCATTTCCACCGCCAGCCGCGCGCCTACCTGCGGTGGCAGCACGGAGTCGCGGTAGCTCGACGGCTGCGCGTCGAACAACTCCCAGCTCGGCATCGACACACAGCGTACGGCGACACCGTGCTGCTGCAACTGCTCGGCCGCGGCGAGGATCAGACTAACCTCCGAACCAGTGGCAATCAGTATCAGCGACGGCTTGCCATCCTTCGCGTCGCTCAACACGTAAGCCCCCTGCCGCACGCCTTCGGCGCTGGCATAGCGCGCGCGATCGAGTATCGGCAGGTTCTGCCGGGTCAGCGCCAGCAGCACCGGATGCTTGTGCGATTCCACCGCCACCTTCCACGCCACCGCCGTTTCGTTCGCGTCGGCCGGGCGGATCACGGTGAGATTGGGGATCGCGCGCAGGCTGGCCAGCTGCTCGATCGGCTGGTGAGTCGGGCCATCCTCGCCGAGCGCGATGCTGTCGTGGGTGAATACGTGGACGACATGCACACCCATCAGCGCCGCCAGCCGGATCGACGGGCGCATGTAGTCGGAAAAAATCAGGAAGGTCGAACCATAGGGAATGAAGCCGCCGTGCACCGCCAGGCCGTTGACGATCGCACCCATCGCGTGCTCGCGCACGCCGAAGTGCAGGTTGCGGCCTGCATGGCTCCAGCCACCGGCGTCGGACCCCTGGGTGTCCTGGGCCGCGGTCGCGGCCGGATTGAAATCGCCCAGGCCAATGAGATTGGTGTGGGTGGAGGAATCCAGATCCGCCGAGCCGCCGAACAGCGCCGACAGTCTTGGCGCGATCGCGTTCATCACCTTGCCGCTGGCGACCCGGGTGGCGATGCCCCTGGCGTCGGCGGGGAACGTCGGGATGTCGGCATTCCAGTCTGGCGGCAGCACGCCGCGCAGACGGCCGACCAAATCCTGCGCGAGTTCGGGAAAGGACCTTGTATAGACATCCAGACGTCCATTCCAATCCGCCTGTTCCCGCGCTCCGCGCTCGAGCGCCTCGCGAAAGTGCTCGCGTGCCGGCTCGGGTACCAGAAAGTCGGGCGCGACGGGCCAGCCCAGCCTCTGTTTGGTCTTCTTCACATCCTCCGCGCCCAGCGGTGAGCCGTGCGCCTTGAATGAATCCTGCTCGGGTGAGCCGTAGCCGATGTGCGTGCGCACCAGGATCAGCGATGGCCGTGTGCTGTCGGCACGCGCGGCAGCCAGCGCTGCGTCAATCGCGGCCACGTTGTTGCCATCGTCCACCTTGATCGTCTGCCAGCCATACGCCGCGAAGCGGGCCGCGCGATCCTCGGAAAAGGTGATGTCGGTACCGCCCGCCAGGGTGACGTAGTTGTCGTCGTACAGGCAGATCAGTTTGCCCAGTTTCAGGTGGCCCGCCAGTGACGCCGCCTCGCTGGCCACGCCCTCCATCAGGTCGCCGTCACTGACGATCGCCCAGGTGTGATGGTCGATGACCGCGTGGCCCTCACGGTTGTAGCGGGCAGCCAGATGCGCCTCGCCGATCGCCATGCCGACCGCGTTGGCCAGGCCCTGGCCGAGCGGCCCGGTGGTGATCTCCACGCCCGGGGTATGGCCGTATTCGGGATGCCCGGGTGCCTTGCTACCCGATTGCCGGAACTGTTTGAGATCGTCCAGTGACAGCTCGTAGCCGGTCACGTGCAGCAAGCTGTACAGCAGCGCCGACCCGTGGCCGGCCGAGAGCACAAAACGGTCGCGGTTGGCCCAGTCGGGATCGCGCGGGTGATATCTCATGTGCCGCGTCCACAACACATAGGCCATGGGCGCGGCGCCCAGTGGCAGGCCCGGATGGCCACTGTTGGCCTGCTGCACCATGTCCAACGAGAGGAAGCGGAGCGCGTTGATGCACTGCTGGTCGAGCGTGGTGCCTGTCATGCAGATTTCCTTGATCGGTTCGCGTCGCGACCGGATAAGCACCTAAAGGATGGGCGCGCGCGAGTCAAGTGCGCGTCAAGTGCTGCAGACGTGCCACGTTGGCGCGTTTACGCGGCGACGCCGACCAGGCTGCCGACCCCGGCGGTCACGGCCATGGCCAGGGCGCCCCAGAAGGCGATGCGCAGTGCGCCGACCCCGACGTTGGCGCCGCCCGTGCGGGCAGCAACCGCGCCCAGCGTGGCAAGAAAGACCAGCGAGGTGAGGAACACCGCCGCCAGCAACATGCTTGCCGGTGCCAGCGCCACCACCAGCAACGGCAGGGCGGCGCCCACGGCGAAGCTTAGTGCAGACGCTCCGGCCGCCTGCAGGGGTCGCGCCCGCAGCGCTTCGGTGATGCCCAGTTCGTCCCGGGCGTGGGCGTCAAGGGCGTCGTGAGCCATCAGTTGCTCGGCCACCTTCCTTGCCAGGTCCGCGTCGAGGCCGCGGGCCGCGTAAATCCCCGCGAGCTCCTTGTGTTCGCCCTCGACATCGTTCAGCAATTCCAGCCGTTCGCGCTCCAGCTCGGCCTCTTCACTGTCCGCTTGCGAATGCACGGACACGTATTCGCCAGCAGCCATCGACATCGCCCCGGCGACCAGCCCTGCACTGCCTGCCACCAGGATACTTTGCGGCGTGCCATGGGCAGCAGCCACACCCAGGATCAGACTGGCCGTGGAAACCATGCCGTCATTGGCGCCCAGCACCGAGGCGCGCAGCCAAGCCATGCGCCCCGTCTTGTGACGCTCGTAATGACGTGGGTGCATGTTGGCGACCTCCCGGGTGGCTATGGTTGAAGTAGTGACCGATTGCGGGCGCGACCGCTCAGAGCATCCGCTGCAAGGTGTCGTCCTTGCGCACGTGGTGATGCCACAGGGCAGCCAGGATGTGCAGCCCGATCACCCAGTAGAAGATCGTGCCGACCCAACTATGGATGTTCTCCAGCTGGTGAGCCAACGCCCGGTCGGGTGCGCCCAGCAGCGGCGGGAGCAGGGTCAGCCCGAACAGGGTGACCGGCTTGCCTTCTATCTGCACAGTAAGGATGCCGAGCACCGGTTGCACCAGAAGGAATAGATAGAGTGAGAAATGGGTGATCTTGCCGAGCCATTCGGTCCACGGCTCCAGTGCCGGGGTGATCGGGGGTCGAGCATGCCGAAACCGCAACCATAAACGTGGCAGCACCAGGATCAGCACCGCGATGCCGGCCGTGAAGTGGGCCGCCAGGATGTTGGCGCGGGTCACGCTGCCCTTGGGAAACAGGTCGAACACGTTGATGCACAGGTAGGCCAGCAACACCAGCGCAAAGATGATCCAGTGCAACCAGCGGCGCGGCGCGGCATAGCGGGGTCGGGTAGCGGTCGAAGGCATGCACTCTCTCCGGAATCGGGGATGGTTCGGGGCCGTGCAGGTGCACGGATCAGGGGCTGGCGGGCATCATGCCCGAAAGACGCTTAGCGAATGCTGCGGGCCGGCGCACATCGTAGGTGGCGGCCGGATCTTCCGTAAGCTCAGGCATCGTCGGCCACCGCGGCGTCGACCAGCTGCTGGGCTTCGGCCAGCAGTCCTTGCAGGTGCTTCCGGCTCTGGAAACTTTCCGCGTAAATCTTGTAGATCGCCTCGGTACCCGATGGCCGTGCAGCGAACCAGCCGCTGGCGGCGACCACCTTGATGCCGCCGATCGCCGCGTGGTTGCCGGGGGCCTGGACCAGTACCTGCTCGACTGTCTCACCGCACAGCTGGTCGCTGGGCAGTTGATCGGGCGACAACTTCGCCAGCCTTGCCTTCTGCGCCGTGGTTGCCGCCGCCTCGACGCGGTCGGCAAACGGTTCACCCAGTTCGCGGGTCAACTGTGCGTAAAGCTCTCCCGGGTCCGTGCCCGCCCGCGCGGTGATTTCGGCGGACAGCAGGGCCGGCACCAGTCCGTCCTTGTCGGTGGTCCACACCGAACCGTCATGACGCAGCAGCGAGGCGCCGGCGCTCTCCTCGCAGCCGAAGCCGAGCGAGCCGTCGAACAAGCCCTGCGAGAACCACTTGAAGCCGACCGGCACCTCGACCAGCTTGCGCCCCAGCCGCTTCACCACGCGGTCGATCAAGGCGGTGCTGACCACGGTCTTGCCGACCGCGGCATTTGCGCTCCAGTGCGGCCGATGGCGGAACAGGTAATCGATCAACACCGACAGGTACTGGTTCGGTTCCATCAGGCCGGCGGAGCGGGTGACCACGCCGTGGCGGTCGTGGTCGGTGTCGCAGGCGAAGGCGACGTCGTACTGGTCCTTCAGCCCGATCAGGCGCTGCATCGCGTACTTCGACGACGGGTCCATGCGGATCTTGCCGTCCCAGTCCACCGTCATGAAGCCGAACTGCGGGTCGACCGTGGTGCTGACCACGGTGAGGTCGAGCTTGTAGCGCTCGGCGATCGGTGCCCAGTAATGCACGCCCGCGCCGCCGAGCGGATCCACGCCCATGTGCACGCCGGCGCTGCGGATCAGGTCGAAGTCGATGACGTTGGCGAGGTCGGCGACATAGCGGTTGAGATAGTCGTGCTCGTGCGTGCTGGCGGCCTTGCGTGCCTGCGCAAACGGTATCCGCTGCGCCCCTTTCAGCCCGGCTTCGAGCAGGGCATTGGCGCGCTGCTCCACCCACTTGGTGATGTCGGTATCGGCCGGGCCGCCGTTGGGCGGGTTGTACTTGAAGCCGCCGTTGTCCGGCGGATTGTGCGACGGCGTCACCACGATGCCGTCGGCCAGGCCGGTCGTGCGACCCTTGTTGTAGACCAGGATCGCGTGCGAGATCGCCGGGGTCGGGGTGAACTCGCCGCCGGCCGAAACCATCGTCTGCACGCCGTGGGCGGCAAGCACTTCCAGCGCATCCTCGAACGCCGGCTGCGACAGCGCGTGGGTGTCGCAGCCGATGAACAACGGGCCATCGATACCCTTGCCCTTGCGGTACTCGCAGATGGCCTGGGTGATCGCCAGGATGTGCGCGCGGTTGAAGCTGTGTTCGAGCGAGCTGCCGCGATGGCCCGACGTGCCGAACGCCACCCGCTGCGCCGGCACCGCGGGGTCGGGTGTCAGGTCGGCATAGGCGGCGAGCAGTCTGGAGATGTCGACCAGGATCGAGGTCGGTGCCGGCTTGCCGGCGAGTGGGCTGATCTTCTGGCTCATGCGTTTCCTGCGGCAGCCTCATCGCGCCACTGGCGATAGCGGCGAATCAAGGTGTTGGTCGAACTGTCGTGGGCGAGTTCCGGCTCGTTCTTCGCGGTCAGTTCGGCGATGGTGGTTTTCGCCAGCTGCTTGCCCAGCTCCACGCCCCACTGGTCGAACGAATCGATGCCCCAGATCACGCCCTGCACGAACACGCTGTGCTCGTACAACGCGATCAGGCTGCCCAGCACATGCGGCGTGAGCTTGCGCGCCAGGATGGTGCTGCTGGGCCGGTTACCGCTGAACGTGCGATGCGGCACCAGCGCCTCGGGCGTGCCTTCGGCGCGCACTTCGTCGGCGCTCTTGCCGAACGCCAGCGCCTCGCCCTGGGCGATCAGGTTGGCGATCAGCAGGTCGTGCTGATCGCCAACCGGCGAGCCATCGGCGTGCAGCACCGGCACCGGTTGCAGGCACTGGCCGAAGCCGATGAAGTCGCACGGCACGATGCGCGTGCCTTGGTGGATCAGCTGGTAGAACGAGTGCTGGCCGTTGGTGCCCGGCTCGCCCCAGTAGATCGGCCCGGTGGCGTAATCCACCGCCAGCCCATCCCGGGTGACGCTCTTGCCGTTGCTCTCCATCGTCAGCTGCTGCAGGTAGGCGGGGAAGCGCTTGAGATACTGCTCGTACGGCAATACCGCGACGCTGGCGGCGTCGAGGAAGTTGGTGTTCCAGATGCCCAGCAGGCCCATCAGCACCGGCAGGTTGCGCTCGTACGGGGTATGCCTGAAATGTTCGTCCATGGCGTGGAAGCCGGCCAGCATCTCGCCGAAATAGCCCGGCCCGATCGCCAGCATGGTCGACAGGCCGATCGCCGACTCCATCGAGTAGCGCCCGCCAACCCAGTCCCAGAAACCGAACATGTTGGCGGTGTCGATGCCGAACTTTTTCACTTCATCCGCATTGGTGGACACGGCGACGAAGTGCTTCGCCACCGACTTCTCGTCGCCCAGCGCCGCAATGCACCAGCGCCGCGCGGCCTGCGCGTTGCTGAGCGTTTCCAGCGTGGTGAAGGTCTTCGAGCAGACGATGAACAAGGTCTCGTCGGCTTCCAGATCGCGGGTTGCTTCGACCAGGTCGGTGCCGTCCACGTTGGAGATGAAACGGAACGTCATCGCGCGCGCGCTGTAGTCGCGCAATGCCTCGTAGGCCATCACCGGGCCCAGATCCGAGCCGCCGATGCCGATGCTGACCACGTTGCGGATACGCTTGCCGGTATGCCCGAGCCAGTGGCCGCTGCGCACCCGGTCGGCGAACGCCGCCATGCGATCGAGCACCGCATGCACGTCCGCCACCACGTCGTGGCCGTCGAGCAGAATCTTCTCGCTGGCCGGCGCGCGCAGTGCCACGTGCAGCACGGCACGGTCTTCGGTGGTGTTGATCCGCTCACCGCTGAACATCGCCTCGGTGTGCCGGGGCAGCTCGCAGGCGACCGCCAACTCGCGCAGCAGACGCAGGCTCTCGGCGTCCACCCGCTGCTTGGAGTAATCCAGGTACAGGCCGACGTCCTCGACGGCCATGCTCTCGCCGCGTTGTTCATCCTCGGCAAACAGTTCGCGCAGGTGCTTTTCGCCGATACTGGCCGCGTGCTGCTGCAACGCCTGCCACTGCGGCAACCTCCTCAGTCGGGACTGGCTCATCAGCGCGCGGCCTCGCTGGCCTTATGGTCCAGTGCGCTGGCCTTGTCGGCGATGCGCTGCATCAGCTGCTGCCACGATTTGACGAAGGCCTGCGCACCTTCCTGCTGCAGTTGCAGCGCCAGCGCGTCGACATCGACGCCGGCCTTGCCGATCTGCGCCAGCATCGCATCGACATCGCCGCCGTCGATCGGCATCACGCCATCCAGCCCACCGTGGTCGGCGAAGGCCTGCATGGTTTTCTCGGGCAGGGTGTTGACCGTATTGGGTGCGGCCAGTGCGGTGACGTACATCGTGTCCGATGCATTCGGGTCCTTGCTGCCGGTGCTGGCCCACAGCAGTCGCTGCGGCCGTGCACCGGCGGCGGCGAGCTTCTGCCAGCGCGGCGAGTCCAGCAACTGGCGATAGGCACGATAGGTCTGCTGGCCGACCGCGATGCCGAGCTTGTTGTGCAGCGCCGGCGGCAGCTGTTTGTTGCTGGCCGCGTCCCAGCGGCTGATGAACAGCGAGGCGACCGAGCCGACGCGGGGATCGAGCTTGGCGTTGATACGCCGTTCGATGCCGCGCAGGTACGCCTCGGCGGCGGCCAGGTAGTGCTCGCAGGAGAACAGCAGCGTCACGTTGACCGGGATGCCGAGGAAGATCGCTTCCTCGATCGCCGGGATGCCCTCGGGCGTGCCCGGAATCTTCACGAACAGGTTGTCGCGCTGGCCAGCGGCGTGGATCTGTCGGGCGGCGGCGATCGATCCGGCGCTGTCGGCGGCCAGCAGTGGCGAGATCTCCATCGAAACCCAGCCATCGATACCGGCGGTGCGCTGGAACACCGGCGCGAACAGGTCGGCGGCACGGCGCAGGTCTTCCAGGGCCAGTTCGAGAAACAGTTTCTCCCCTTTCAGACCGGCCAGCGCCTTGGCATGGATCGCCGCGTCATAGGCTGCGCCATCGCCGATCGCGGCATCGAAGATGCTCGGATTGGAAGTCAGTCCGGTGACCGAATCCTCGGCGATGTAACGCGCCAAGGTGCCGTCGTCGAGCAGGGTGCGGGTGATGTTGTCCAGCCACAGGCTCTGGCCGAGGTCGTGCAGTTGTCGGGTCGCTTTCATGCTTACTCCAGATTCGAGTTCAATCGCTGACAGGGGAAGGGGTTTCAGTGGGCCGCCAGGGGAATCACGGGCGCGCTTGGCAGGAAATCCTCAAGCTTACGCCGGCGCAGTTCACCGATGCACGCGATGGTGAAATCCGGTGCCGGATCAATCGTTTCGCTGGCGGCGGCGTAATGACCCTGGCGCACGAACACCGTGCTGAGCTTGTGGCCCATGTGCCGTTTCATGTCGGCCAGGATCTGCGGTTTGTCGTCGATCATCACGTAGTGCGCGGCCGGGTAGCGCTGCTGCATGGCCACCAGCATGCGCTGCTTGTGCAGGTAGATCAGCACCTCGCCGCGAACCGCCGTCCAGATGCCGGCGTGCTCGATCTTGCGCGGCTGGTACACCACGTCGCCGTCGGACAGGATCACCGTCGGGGCCAGCGAGCGCAGGTACGCCAGGGTCTCCAGGGCGTGCGGATACAGCCGCTCGGCGAACGGGTACTCCAGCAGGTATCTGGACATCTGCAGCAGAGCCGGCTCGTTGTCCAGCCCGGCGCGGAAGCGCTGCAGCGTGCCAAGGTAGTCGGCATAACCGAGGCTGTCGCGCAGTTCAGCGTAGATCGACCAGTAGCGCTCGCGCTCGGCCGCGCCGAAGGCCTGCTCCAGTGTGTCGCCGAGGTCGGCGGCAAAGCGGTCATTGTCGAGCAGGGTATTGTCGACATCGAGCAGGAACACCAGCGCAGCGGCATTCATCGCTCGCCTTCCGCAATCACCGGGTTGTGCCAGCCGCCATCGGCGGCGATCAGCGCGTCTGCCTGCTTCGGACCCCAGCTGCCGCAGCGGTAGGGAATCGCCGGGTGGTGATTTTTCAGCACCGGATCGACCACCACCCACGCCGCCTCCACCGCGTCCTCGCGCGTGAACAGCGCGCCGTCGCCGGCGATGGCGTCGCCGATCAGCCGCTCGTAGGGCGATTCCTCCCCGCCCTGCTGCTCCATCAGGTATAGCTCGCGCTGATCGCCGACGAACTCCTTGCCCGCGCGCTTGACCCGCGCCGCCAGTGCCACCGCGGTGTTGGGCGAGAGCCGGAAGCGCACGTAGTTCGCGCGCCCAGCCTGGGTGGCTGTGTCCTCGAACAGCTTCTGCGGCGGTGGCTTCAGCTCCACCACGATCTCGGCCACGGTTTCAGGCAGGCATTTGCCCGAACGCACGTACCAGGGCACGCCGCCCCAGCGCCACGAATCGATGAACAGTCGCAGCGCGCAGTAGGTCTCCACGTCCGAGCCCCTGGCCACCCCGGGTTCCCTGAGGTAGCCGCGGTACTGGCCGCGGACCACGTCGTCCGGCTGCAGCGGGCGCATCGCCTGGAACACCTTGGCCTTTTCCGCGTGCACCGCGCCGAAGCCCTGATAGGCCGGCGGCTCCATCGCCAGCAGCGCCACGATCTGCAGCAGGTGGTTCTGGATCACGTCGCGCAGGCAGCCGGTGCTGTCGTAGAACGAACCCCGGCCCTGCACGCCGAACCGCTCGGACAACGTCACCTCAACGCTGGCCACGTTGTTGCGGTTCCAGATCGGTTCGAGGAAGGAGTTGGCAAAGCGGAAGTAGAGGATGTTCATGATCGCTTCCTTGCCCAGGAAGTGATCGATCCGGAAGATCGCGTCATCCGGAAACACCGAGCTCAGCGTGCGGTTGAGTGCCTGCGCCGAGGCCAGGTCGCGTCCGAACGGCTTCTCCACCACCACCCGCGCATCGCTGGCGCAACCGGCCGCCTGCAGTCCCTGCACCACGGTGCCGAACAGGCTGGGCGGGATCGCCAGGTAATGCAGCGGCCGCTTCGCCTTGCCCAGCTCAAGCTTCAGTCGGGTGAACGTGGCCGGATCGTTGTAGTCGCCATCGACGTATTGCAGCCGCGCGGAGAGCTTGTCGAACGTCGCCTTGTCGAACTTCTCGCCACTGTCCTTCGCCGCCTGCTTCACGCTGTCGCGGGCACGCTGTCGCAGCTGCTGGACGCTCCAGCCGGAGTGCGCCACGCCGATCACCGGCATGTCCAGCTCGCCGTCCCGGGTCATCGCCAGCAGCGCCGGGAAAATCTTCTTGTAGGCCAGGTCGCCGGTGGCGCCAAAAAAAACCAGTGCATCCGAGCGGGGCATGGCCATGGTGCGGGAGTCTCCAACTGGCGGTGGTGCGGCCCCATCGAGGCGGCGTGAGGGAAATCAGAGTTTACGGCGCCCAGCTGTCGCGTTCGCGACGTCGGGCCTGAGTCGGTCCGCAAAGCCTGCATGGCGGCAGGTTAAGTCGATGCATTGGTTTTCGCCGGTCGCAATTTGATGCGACGCGCCGACGCAAGGATCTGTCGGCCGTGACTGCGTCTTCGTTACGCGCCGTCGGTGGAAAGTGGCTCAATATTTGCGTGATGCCGCCGATACTAGGCAGGACCTCTGCGACACGAGAGCTGAAGCATCTGACGTGTGTCGTGGCCGGCATCGGCGGGCCAGGGAGTACCCTGCGCATGTCGACGGTAGTCGCTGGATTGCGACGGGAAGCAAGGGCGTACGGATTGATCGAAGATGAAGTCGGTACTGAAAAAAATACCCATGACCCAGGTGACCCGGGGCATGTTCATCCACAAGATATCCGGCAAGTGGATGGATCACCCGTTTTGGAAAGGGTCGTTCCTGGTCGCCGACATGAAGACCTTGCAGGTCTTGCGGGCACTTGGTGAGCGGGAAGTCTGGATCGATGCAGGCAAGGGTGTGGATGCCGCCCAGGCGGCGCCGCGACCGGTCATGGACGAGGCGCATGTCCCGACTGTTGCGATGGCGGCGGGCGCGAGGGTCGCTGATGCGGCAGCAACGGAGCGCACCGACTTTGGCAGCGAGGTGGCGCAGGCCGAAGTGATACGCGAGCGTGCCAAAGGCGTGGCGAAGTCGCTGTTCGCCGATGCGCGCATGGGCAGGGCCCTGAGCATGGATGCAGCGGTCGAGATCGTCGAGGAAGTGAGCAACTCGATCACGCGCAATCCGGCGGCGATCCTCAGCGTGCTGCGGCTCAAGAAAAAGGACGACTACACTTATCTGCATTCCGTGGCGGTATCCGCGCTGATGATGGCGCTAGGGCGCTGGCTCGGCGTCGAAGGCGAGGCAGTGCGGGAGCTGGGCATGGCCGGGCTGCTGCACGATATCGGCAAGGTCGGTGTGGCCGATGCCGTACTGAACAAGCCGGGGCGATTGAACCCGATGGAGATCACCTCGGTGCGCCTGCATCCGGAGATGGGCTGGGACATCCTGCGCCAGCAGCCGGGCACCAGCAAGGTGGTGCTGGACGTATGCCTTCACCATCATGAGAAGGTCGATGGCAGCGGCTACCCGGACAAGCTTTCCGGCGAGGAGCTCAGCCGGGCGGCCCGGATGGGCGCCATCTGCGATGTGTACGACGCGATCACGTCCGAGCGCTGCTACAAGAAAGGCTGGGAGCCGGCCGAGGCGATCCGGCGCATGGCCGAATGGCAGGAGGGTCATTTCGACCGCGAACTGTTCCATGCCTTCGTCAAGCTGATTGGCATCTACCCCACCGGCACCCTGGTACGGCTGGCGTCCAACCGCCTGGCCTTGGTGCTGGTTCAGGGTCGCAACAGTTCATTGAGTCCGATTGTCCGGGTGCTCCGCTCGTTGCCCTCCAACGAGGACCTGCCACCGACCCTGGTGGATCTCGAGGACCCGTCCGATGCAATCGTCGGCATCGAGGATCCAGGCGAGTGGGATCTCGACATCCCCCTGTTGCTGCGAAGCTGAGCCCATGGCGCGGCCGCCTTCACGGCGTAGGCAGTGTGTGCAGTGAACGCAGCAAGGTAGCCAGCCCGCCCCAGGCGATCTGCGCGCCGATGCACAGCAGGATGAAGGAGATCAGTCGCTGCACACCACTGATGGCGTGCACCGGCAGCATCTGCTTGAGCCGCGGCGCATAGGCGTAGCTGAAAAAAACCAGTACCGCCAACAGGATTGCCGCGACGAAGATCGCCGCATGTGCCAACAGGCTGGCCTGCCAGCCATGGCCGGAGGCATGTGCGCTCAACGTCAGTACCACCACGATCACGCCGGGGCCGACTGTCAGCGGAAAGGTCAGCGGGTAGAACACCTGGTTCATCACCGTCTCGACATCGGGCCGGGCAGCGGGCGCGTCGCCGGGCGACGGGTCACGTGCGTTGAGCATGCTCCAGCCCATCGCGGCCAGGGTCAGGCCACCTCCGACCTGCAGCACCGGCAGGCTGATGCCGAAGAACTTCAGTATCCATGCGCCCAGCAGCTCGATCACCGCGATGAAACCGAGCATGCCCAGCGCAATGCGCCAAGCCAGCTGGCGATAGACTGCGGGAGGCTCGTCGCCGACGATGCCCATCAGAATCAGGGCCGAGCCCAGCGGGTTGAGCAGTGGCAGCAGTGCGGCGAAGGCCAGCGGTATGAAGCGGAGGGCGGTTCCGAACATGGGGTGGATTCTCCAGCGGATGATCGCCGGCGTCGGGCACACCGGCGACCTGACCTTAGCAGCCGCGGCGAGGGTGGCGAGGCCGTGGCCCGATGAATGCGTGATTGCCCAGGTTGAGCTGCGGACTTCAGGCCACCCGCGGATGCTCGATGGTCACCTGGTGCTCCCGTTGGTCATCCTGCAGCGGAATGCGACCGTCGGCCTGGGTCGCGCCGTCCAGCGCGGTCCACGCCGAGGCGCCGGGGTCGAGCTGCCGCACTTCGATGTGGTACCAGGTTTCGCGGAAGCGATAGCTCATCGAGAAGCCGCTCCAGCTCGTCGGCAGCACCGGTGCGAAGCGCAGGTGGCAGGCCTCCAGGCGCAAGCCGAGCAGGGACTCCAGCATCAGCCGGTACATCCAGCCGGCCGAGCCGGTGTACCAGCTCCAGCCGCCGCGGCCGACGTGCGGCTTGACCGCGTAGACGTCGGCGCTGACCACGTACGGTTCGGCCTTGTAGACCTCCATCTGCGCGGCGTCGATGCCGTGGTTGACCGGGTTGATCATGCGCAGCAATTCCCACGCGCGGGCGCTGTCGCCGAGCTTGGCGAAGGCCATCGTGGCCCAGATCGCCGCGTGCGTGTACTGGCCGCCGTTCTCGCGCACGCCGGGCAAGTAGCCCTTGATGTAGCCAGGGTCCATCGGCGACTTGTCGAACGGCGGATCGAGCAGCTGGATCAGCCCCGCGTCACGGCGCACCAGGTGCCGGTCGAGCGATTCCATCGCCTGCCGCTGCCGTTCGGCAGAGGCCATGCCGGAGAGCACGGACCAGCTCTGCGCGATCGAGTCGATGCGGCATTCCAGGTTGCCATGGGCACCCAGCGCGGTGCCATCGTCGAACCAGGCACGTCGATACCAGGCGCCGTCCCAGGCCTGTTTTTCCAGGGCCTCGCGCAGCTTCTCCACCTCCTCGTCGCAGCGCTGCGCGAAGCTGTCGTCGCCGCGCAGTCGGGCGATTTCGGCGAAGCGCTGCATCACCTCGCCGGCGAAGAAGCCCAGCCACACGCTCTCGCCGCGCCCGGCCTCGCCGACCCGGTTCATGCCGTCGTTCCAGTCGCCGCTGCCGATCAGCGGCAGGCCGTGCACGCCGCGCGGCAGGCTGTGCTCGATCGCGCGCACGCAGTGCTGGTAAAGCGTCTCGTGGATGCCCGAGGGCTGCGCCAGGTCGTAATAGGATTCCTCGCCCGGATGCAGGGGGCGGCTTTCGATATAGCCCACCCGCACATCAAGCACGCCGAGATCGTCGGTGGCCAGCACGTAGCGGCTGGCGGCCAACGGCAGCCACAGGTAGTCGTCGGAGCAGGCGGTGCGCACGCCGCGATCGAGTGGCGGGTGCCACCAATGCTGCACGTCGCCTTCGGGAAACTGGTGCGCCGCGCTCAGCAGCAGCTGGGTGCGCGCCAGCTCGGGCGCGGCGTGCAGGGTCGCCATCGAGTCCTGCAGCTGGTCGCGGAAGCCGAACGCGCCGCCGGATTGGTAGTAGCCGCTGCGTGCCCACATGCGGCAGGCAATCGTCTGGTACAGCAGCCAGCCGTTGGCCAGCATGTCCAGCGCAGGCTCGGGTGTGCGCACCTGTACCGCGCCAAGCGTGCGCTCCCAGTGCGCGCGTACCTTGGCCAGCGCCTCGGCGGCCGAGCCGCTGCCACGGAAACGGTGGACCAGCGCGCTGGCGTCGGCCGAGTCGCGGCCCAGACCGAGGCGGAAGATCAGCTGGCGTTGTTCGCCGTGGTCCAGGGTCAGCCGCGACTGCAAGGCGGCGCAGGGGTCAAAGCCCGCGCCGAGCCGTCCGGACAGCTGCGAGCGGCCCAGTGCCGCCGGTGATCGCATGCTGCCGTTGCGACCCAGGAACTCGCGGCGGTCGCCGGTGACGCTACGCTCGCTGTCATCGAGGTCGAAGAATGCGATCCGGTTCGGGAATTCGGTGTTGTAGCTGTTGCGGGCGAACAGCGCGCCGCTGCTCGGGTCCGACTCGGTGACCACGTGCATCGCGGTCTTTTCGCGCAGGTCGCCAAGCAGCCATTCGACGTAGGCGGTGGCGGTGAGCTTGCGGGTGCGGCCGGAGTGGTTGGAAAGCTTCAGTACCGAGAATTTCACCGAGGCATCCAGCGCCACATACACCCACAGTTCCGTGCGGATGCCCTCCTCCTCATGCTCGAACACGCTGTAACCGAAACCATGGCGGGTGACATAAGCGCCACTGCCGCGGCAGGGCAACGGGGTTGGCGACCACAGTTGGCCGGTTTCCTCGTCGCGCAGATAGATCGCCTCGCTGCTGCCGTCGCCGATCGGGTCGTTGTGCCAGGGTGTGAGGCGGAATTCGTGCGCGTTCTCGCCCCAGGTGTAGGCGCTGCCGCTTTCGGAAATCACCGTGCCGAAATGCGGGTTCGCCAACACGTTGGCCCACGGTGCTGGCGTGGCCTCGCCGGGCATCAAGCTGATCACATACTCGCGGCCATCGGCGCTGAAGCCACCGTGCGGATTGCACAGCACCAGGCCCGCTGACCGCTGGGTCGGCGCCGCGGTCGTGGCACTGGCAAGCTCGCTGCGGCTGGGCACGAAGGGTGGCGCATGGGTTTCCACCTGCTGCCGGACGATCTGCTCGGCCAGGCTGCCGCGGTGGTCGGCCAGCACGATTCGCGCGCTGGCTTGCACCAGCATGCGGTCCTCGCTGGAAAGCTGTTGCGCCGGCCGCACAAAGATGCCGCCGGGGCGGTCGAGCAGGCTGGCCTCGCTGCCGGAGGCAATCAGGCCCATGATCTGGTCTTGCAGATCCTGCCGGTAGCCGGCGCGATCCTCGTTCCAGATCACCAGGTCGACTGCCAGCCCCTTCTGGCGCCAGTACGCATGTGCCTGCACCAGCTGGCGCACTAGCTCGATCCGCGCCGGGTCGGAGATCTGCAGCAGCACGATCGGCAGGTCGCCGGAAATCGCCTGGCCCCACAGCCCGGATTGGCCGCGTCGATTGCCGCGCAAGGTGGCCGGCTCGGCGCGCAGGCTGGCGTTGGGGTACACGATCGCGGTGGCCATGTGCTCGTACAACTGCGCATCGGCGAGGCTTGCATTGAGCTGGCGCAGCAGCACCTGGCTGTGCGTCCAGGCGAGGTCGAACACGCGGTCGGCCAGATGGCGGTCACGATACTTGCCGATCAGCTGCAGGCAACCCTCGCGCTGCTCGGCCAGGCCGGTGACGAAATCGATCGTGGCTGATTGCTCCGGCTCCAGCGTGATGCGGCAGCGGATCGCCACGATCGGATCGAGCACCGAGCCGGCGCTGTTGGACAGCCGCGCCTGTTCGCGATCGAGCATCTGCGGTTGTGCGGTGCTTCGGCCGCGACCGATGAAGCGGGCGCGGTCGGTCTCGTACGAGATGGCGTCGATATCGGCATCGTGCACCGCCACCAGGTGGCACATCCACGGCACCGATTCATCGCGCGCGCGGGGGCGGCGGCTGCACACGATCGCTTGCAATTCGGGCAGCAGTTCGGTCTGCACGAACAGCTTGCTGAAGGCCGGGTGCGCCGCGTCGGCGACCGGCGGCGCCAGCACCACCTCCGCATAGCTGGTCAGCTCGATGCGGCGGCGCTGGCGGCTGCGGTTGGTGATGCGGGTGCGGCGCAGCTCGATGTCGTCTTCGGGCGACACCACGATCTCGGTGTGGCTGTCGAAATCCCGTTCGCGCACGCGGAACTCGGCGCGCGCTTCGGAGAAAATCGCCTCGAACAGCTCGGTCTTGCGCCGCGTAGGCTGGTAGGTGGTGGACCAGTAGTCGCCGCTGGCCACATCGCGCAGGTAGCAGAACATGCCCCAGTGGTCGCGCGTGATGTCCTCGCGCCAGCGCGTCAGCGCCAGCTCGCCGCGCCGGCTGTAGCCGCCGCCGGCACTGCTCAGCATCACGTGATAGTGGCCGTTGGAAAGCAGCTGCAGCGCCGGGCGCGGCCGGTCGGGGTCGGTGAAGATGCGCAGTCGCGCCTCGCTGGCCGCTGTGTTGCCTTGGCTGTCGGGGAACCCGGCAGCGTGCAGGTATTCGGCGGCGGTGCGCGGAATGCGTTCCTGCAGCAGCAGGCTGGTGGCCTGGAATTGGGGGTCGGAAGCGAAGCGCCGCTGCATCGGCTGATCCAGCAAGGCGTAGTCCAGTGCCAGCAGGCTCATGCCTTGGTGATGCGCCATGAACGACTGCACCAGCGCCGAGGCCTGGCCCACCGGCAGCCGCGCCGGGGTGTAATCGATCGCCTCATACATGCCGTAACGGCCCTGCGCGCCCTCTTCAGCCAGCCGCTGCAGGTTCTTGGTGGCCGCCGCCGGCGCCACCGTTATCGCCAGCACGCTGGCATACGGTGCGATCACCACGTCATCGCCGAGCCCGCGCTTGAGGCCCAGGCCGGGCACACCGAAGGCGCGGTATTGATAGGTGAGGTGCGCATCCACGGTGTGATATCCCGATTCGGACACGCCCCACGGCAGGTTCAATTGATGGCCATATTCGATCTGTCGCGCCACCGCCGCGCGGCAGCTCTGGTCCAGCAGGGTGCCGGCATGGCTGGGCATCACCAGGTTAGGCATCAGGTACTCGAACATCGAACCGGTCCACGACAACAGCACCGGCTCGCCGCCGCTGGTGGTCAGCAGACGCCCCAGCGAGAACCAGTTTTCCTGCGGCAACTGGCCTTGCGCGATACCGACGAAACTGGCCAGCCGCGCCTCCGATGCCAGCAAGTCGTAATAGCCCGCGTCGAGGCGGCGCTGATCGACGTTGTAGCCAATCGCCAGCAAGTCGCGCTTGTCGTCGTAGAGGAAGCGGAAGTCCATCGCGGCCAGCTCGCCAGCCTGCTGCGCGAGCCGCTCGATCACGGTGATGCGTTCGTGCGCCCGTTCGCGCACAGCTTCAGCGTTGCAGTGGGTCGGCCAGCACAGCGGTTCGATGCGTGCCAGCTGGCGCAGGCTGGGCATGCCCTTGAAGCTGGTGTCGTCATCCTCGGCCGGGTCGAGGTTGAAGCTGATGGCCTCATTGCGCAGGTCGCGGGCCTGTTCGAGCAGCGCAGCGAGCCAGAATTCGGCGTCACTGCCCGGTTTCAGGCGAAGCGTCGTGGCGAGGGCGCGGGCGTGATCGAGAAGCTGCTGCAACACGGTCAGCGCGGCGCTGGTGGTGGCAGGCGGAGCCTTCAGCGCCAGCTGGAGCTCCTGCTGCAGCGGTTCCATCCGTGCCGCGTCGGTGCTGTCGAGCGCGTCATGCAGCAGTGGCAGGGTGTCGAGCAGGCCCTGCAGCACGCGCGGCTGGAACACCGGCGCGTCGATCAGCTCCAGCAGGCCGGGGCGCAGGGTCAGCAGGTGGCCGGCGAGGTTGCCGCTGTCCACCGCGGAGATGTACAGCGGCGCCAGCGGCTGCAGGCTCAGGGTGTCATACCAGTTGTAGAAGTGGCCGCGGTAGCGCGACAACTGCTGCATGGTGGCCATGCTCTGGGCACTGCGCTCGAGCAGCCGGCCGGCACTGATAAAGCCGAGGTCGCAGGCGGCCAGGTTGGACAGCAAGGCCAGGCCGATATTCGTCGGCGAGGTGCGATGGGCGATCACCGGCCCGGGGTGTTCCTGCAGATTGTCCGGCGGCAGCCAGCGCTCGGCCGGTCCGACATGGGTCTCGAAGAACGCCCAGGTCCGGCGCGCCAGGCCACGAAGGAAGCGCGTTTGCACGGGGGTAGGCACAAATTCGTCATCGCGACGCGGCTGGCTGATCCACCAGGCCATGCCGGGCGACAGCAGCCACAGCAGCAACAGCGGTGCGGCCAGCAGCAGGATCACCGGACGCTCCAGCACGAGGATCACGCCGAGCAGCACGGCCACGGCGGGGCCGATCCACATCGTCCGCCACAGCGCAATCCGTGTATTGCTGTTGCGCCGCTCGACCTCGCTCGAGGTTTGCCACTGCAACAGGTGGCGATGGCTGATCGAGATGCGCCACAGCGTGCGCACGATCGCATCCAGGCTGTACATCACCTCGTGCGGCAGCCACGCCAGCGCCAGCGTCATTCGCGCGAAATGCTGCATGCCGGCCATGAGGCCGGCGCGCAGGTGCTGGTCCAGCTGCGCCTCGCGCGGCTTCTGCACAAGCTCGAGCAAGGCCGACAACAGCGGCGGCACCAGCACCATCGACAATACCGCCAGCGTCCACGACAGCACCGGCGAGATCACCAGCCAGCCGACCAGCAGCAAGGCCAGCAGCGAGGTCGGAACCAGGCTGCGGCGCAGATTGTCCAGTATTTTCCAGCGCGACAGCGCGGTGAGCGCATTGCGGCGCCAGCCATCGTGCGCGGTGGGTGCCCATGGCAACAGCCACGGCAGCAGCTGCCAGTCGCCGCGAACCCAGCGATGCCGCCGCTTCACGTCGGCGCTGTAACGGGCCGGATATTGCTCGAACAGCTGCACGTCGCTGAGCAGGCCGGAGCGGGCGTGGCAGCCTTCCACCAGATCGTGGCTGAGGATGCGGTTCTCCGGAAAGCGCCCGTCCAGGGTGCGCTCGAACGGATCAATGGCATAGATGCCCTTGCCGATGAAGGAGCCCTCGCGGAACACATCCTGATAGACGTCCGACACGGTTTGCGTATACGGATCGATGCCGGCGTCGCTGCCGTACAGCTGGGCATAGCGCGAGCGCGCCGTGCTCGGCAGGCTGATACCCACGCGCGGCTGCAGGATCGCGTAGCCGCTCACCACGCGCCGTTTCACCGGGTCGTAGACCGCGCGATTGAGCGGGTGATCGATGCTGCCGACGAAGGCCTGCGCCGAATCGCGCGGCAGTTCGGTATCGGTATCCAGGGTGATCACGTACTGCACCGACGGCAGCGCGGCGATGTCGCCGACGATCAGCATGAAGCGGTCATGGCCGGTGCCCCGCAGCAGTGCGTTGAGATCGGCCAGCTTGCCGCGCTTGCGTTCGTGACCGAGCCAGGCCTGTTCGGCGCTGTTCCAGCGCCGCGGCCGGTGGAACAGGAAGAAGCGATCGCTGCCGGCGATCGCGTAGCGCTCGTTGAGTGAGTCAATACGACGACGGGCCAGTCGCAGCAGTGTCTCGTCGCCGGGCAGGGTTTCGCTGTCGGCGTCGGTGAAATCGGTGAGCAGGGCGAAATGCAGGTGTTCGTTGCGATTGCCGAGGAAGCGCACCTCCAGCGCCTCGACCAGTTCCTCCACTTCCTGGGCGCTGCCGAACAGGCTGGGAATCACCACCATCGTGCGCGCGCTGGCCGGGATGCCGTCGGAATAGTCCATCCGCGGCAGCAACTTCGGCGGCACGGTGAGCGTGGTCATCCAGTTGAGCAGGCTGGTGCCGAGCTGGCTGGCCAGGATGACCGCCGGCACCGCGATCGCGATCACTGCCCACAGCGGCAACCGATCCTCGGCCGCCGCCCGCACCAGCGGCTGGGCGAAGGCGAACGTGAACAACGCCAGCAGGCCCAGATAAATCGTTACCGGCGCGCGGTCGAAAGAGCGGCGCAGGCGCGTGGCCAGCCGGGGCCGGATGCCGAGCTGCTGCTCCAGCCGGGGGCGGCCCTGGTCGATCAGGTAGAAGCCCACGTGTTGCGGCAGTGCCGGGTCGGGGTGGGTGCCGGCGGCCGCTTGAGCCAGTTCGATCGCGGCCTCGGCGACGTGGATCTCGCCGAGCTGGTGTTGCCGGGCCAGCATCTCCACGATATGGCGGTAGCGGTCGCGGGTGGCAAAATCCATCGCCTGATAAACGTGGGCCGGGTCCTGCCGCAGCTGGCGTTCGACCAGGCTGGCGTGCTCGACGAAATCACGCCAGTCGATCGCCGACAAGGCGCGCAGGCTGCCGATGCTGTTGCCCACTGACACCTGGGCGGCGGCCTGCTGCTGAGCTTCAAGCTGGATCAGGTGCTCGATGCTTTGCCCCGATTCGGACAGGCGTTGCTCGATCCAGCTCAGCGGCAGCGCCAGCGCCGGGCTCTGGCCCTGCAGTCGGCGTGCCATCTCGGCCACGAACGGGCCGTTCATCGGCGGGTTCGAGCGCGCCATGTCGGCCACCACCAGCACCACGCTGTTGGGCTCGCGCCCGGCGGTGGCGGTCATCGCATCGGCCCAGCGCACCGCCTTGCCGCGGAACTGCCAGTCGGCCATCACCCGCGCGGCCACTCGCCGAAGGTTCTCGATCAGGGCCAGCCGCAACATGATCGGGATCGCCCACAGCTCGCCGAGCTTGAGCGGCGTCACCTCCTGATAGGCATGGATGAAGCGGTGCAGGCTGCTGGTGTCGATTCGACCATCACCATGCGCGATGATTTCAAGCGCGATGTCGTAGACGCGCGGCAGGCCCGCCGAGGGGCCCCCCTCCAGCCGCGGCAATTCGCGGCTGTAGTCTTTGGGCAGATGCCGGCGGGCAATCCGGATCTGCTCCTCGATCAGGTAGAAATTGTCCAGCAGCCACTCGCCGGCCGGGGTGATCCGGCGTTTGCGCCGGGTTGCCTGGGTGAGCCGCTCGCAGGTGTGGGCGATCACGGCCTCGTTGTCGGCCAGCCGGTGCAGCAGCAAATCGGCGGTGGAGCGCTCGCGCAGTCGGTGCTGTACCGCCAGCACCCCACCATGGCGTTCCATCTGTTCGGCGCTGAACAACTCGGAACGCAGTGCCGGCTCCTGCTCCGGTCGCGTGCGTGCGGCGGCGCGGCGGCGGCGAAACGCATGCATGCGGCGCAACTTCAGCAGGTCGAGCAGGTTACCGATGTTCACTTGGGGCTGTCCCATGACTCGTGGCGGATCGATGGCGTCCGATGGAACCTCCGCCGTTCACATTCAGTGGCCGCGGCCCGCGACCAGGCCGTCGACCCTACAGCCGCGCATGTGAAGAGCGCGCGCGCTACGATGCGCGTTGATCCCTGAGCCATGGAGTTTCATCGTGCCTGTGCAGATTCGCGCCGCCGCCCCCCATGACCTGCCTGACCTGGTGGCGTGGAATGCGGCGATGGCGTGGGAAACCGAGCAGAAGCGGCTCGATCCGGATACCTTGCGGCGTGGCATGGAAGGCGTGTTCAAGCAGCCCGGGCGAGGCTTCTACCTGATCGCCGAGCGTGATGGCGTGGCGGTGGGCAGCCTGTTGGTGACCTATGAATGGAGTGACTGGCGCTGCGGCGACTTCTGGTGGATCCAGAGCGTCTATGTCACGCCGCAGGCTCGCCGGGGCGGGGTATTCCGCGCGCTCTATGGCGCGGTAGAACAGCGCGCGGCCGAGACCGGAGCGGTGGGTCTGCGACTGTACGTGGAGACCGAAAACCAGCATGCCCAGGCGACGTATGCCGGGCTCGGCATGCAGCGCTGCCATTACTTCATGTACGAGGCGATGCTGAAGGACACCGCCTCGTAGGAGCAACTGTGCGCGATGCCTTTTGCAGGATCGAGCCGGACTCAGCCGGCTTTGGCGAGCAGCTTCTGCAGCTGGTCGGCCGGCATCGGCCTGCCAAGCAGGTAACCCTGCAGCTGGGTGCAGCCGGCCTCGCGCAGGAATCGGGCCTGCTCGTCGGTTTCCACACCTTCGGCGATCACGATCTTGTTCAGGCTCAGGGCCATCGCGATGATCGCGCGGGTGATGGTGGCGGTGTCGCGATCGGTGGTGAGGTCCCGCACGAAGACGCGATCGATCTTCAGCGCATCGATGGGAAAGTGCTTCAGGTAGGAGAGGCTGCAGTAGCCCGTACCGAAGTCATCCAGCGACAGGCTCACCCCGCGCTGCTTGATCCGCCGCAGCAGCTCGGTAGTGGCGTCGCCGCCGGCCATCACCATGCGCTCGGTCAGCTCCAGCTCCAGCAGGTCGGCGTCGAGGCCGATTTCATTCAGTACTTCGTCGAGCCAGCTGTAGAACTCCGGATGCTGGAACTGCAGCGGCGACACGTTGACCGATATTGACACCGGGTGGCCGGCCTGTTGCCATGCCCTGGCCTGTCGGCAGGCCTGGTGCAGCACCCAGGCACCTATCGGCAGGATCAACCCGCTGTCTTCGGCCACCGGGATGAACTGATCGGGCTTGTGCAGCTCCTGCCCGTCCACATGCCAGCGCAGCAGGGCCTCGGCGCCGACAATGCGACCATCGTCGGCGGCGACCTTGGGCTGATAGTGCAGGCTCAATTCATGTTGCGGCAACGCCCGGCGCAACGCCGTTTCGATATTGCGCCGGGTGCGTTCTCGTTCCTTCATCGAGGCGGTGAAGAAACGGAAGCCGTGCTGACCCTGCGCCTTCACCGCCATCAGGGCGGTTTCCGCGTGCTGCAGCAGGTTCTCCGCGTCGGTAGCGTTGTCCGGGTAGACGCTGATGCCGATGCTGACATGCAGTCTCAGGTCGGCTATGCCGTCGATGCGGACCTGTTCGGCCTGGTTGATCAGGTTCTGGCTCAGGCTGGCCGCTTCACCGACGCTGTCCAGATGCGGCAGCACCACCACGAACTCATCGCCGCCATGGCGACTGAGCAGGGCATCGGTGGGCAGGCTGCGCTGCAGTTGGGCGGCGAATGCCCGCAGCACCCGGTCGCCGGCGGCCTGACCGTGCAGGTCATTGATAAGTTTGAACTGGTCAATGTCGATATAAAGCAGGGCCGCGCGCTGCTGGTGCCGGGTGGCGCCGGTCAGTACTTGCGCGACGTGCTGATGCAGCTGGTTGCGATTGGGCAGGCCGGTCAGCGTGTCGTGCTGGTTGAGGTGGATCATCTTCAAGGCCAACGAACGGGTCTCGCTGACATCATGGAACACCAGCACGCCACCGATCACCTGGCCGGCATGGTCGTGGATCGGGGCCGAGGAATCCTCCACCGGTGTGTCGAAGCCATGCCGGTGCCGCAGCATGGTCTTGCCGGCGAGATCGACGATGCTGTTGTGCTGGATCGCCGCACGCAACGGATTGGCCACGGGCAGCCCGTGCACGGAGTCATGCAGTTGGAAGATCTCATCAATCGGCCTGCCGCGGGCCTCGTGGTTGTTCCAGCCGGTCATCGCCTCGGCGATCGGGTTGAGCGAGGTGATGTTCAACGCCGGGTCGGTGGTAATTACCGCGTCGCCGATGGAGCGCAGGGTAACCTCGGCCAGTTCGCGTTCGCGATACAGCGCATCCTCGAACGCCTTGCGCTGACTGATGTCCTGCGCCTGCGAAACGAAGTACAGCGGCTCTCCCTGCTCGTCGCGCACCAGCGAGACGCTGAGCTTGGTATGCACGACATGGCCGTCCTTGTGAACATTGCGCTTCTCCAGCTGGTAGGACTCGCGTTCGCCGGCCAGCAATTGCTGCAACAGGTCCGCGTCGGCGGCCAGGTCATCCGAATGGGTGACGGCCGCGATGCTCAGCGCCAGCAGCTCTGCCTCGCTATAGCCAAGCATCTGGCAGACCGCGGCGTTGACGCGCAGGAAATGCCCATCGGGATGGGTCAGTGTCATGCCGATGGTGGCGTGCTGGAACGCGTTGAAGAAGCGGCGCTCGCTTTCGCGCAACTGCAGTTCAAGCGTGTGTCGCTCGGTGATGTCCAGCAACGCGGTCAAGATGCCGCAGACCTTGCCGTCGGCATCAAACTCCGGTTGGAAGTTGCCGTGCACGTAACGCCGCTCGTCACCCTTGTACGACTCGCCTTCATAGCTGGCCAGGCGGCCGCCGTAGGCTCGCGCCAGCGCCGCACTGGCCAGCTGATGGTTGCGCTCGCCGATCACATCGATCAGGCGCTCACCGACCATCCGTTCCGGGTCGAGGCCAAGCCAGCGTTGGTGGGTATGGTTGGCGTAGCAAATGCGCTGTTCAAGGTCGAGATACGTGAGCAGCACCGGCGCGCCAAGCAACACCCTGGCGGGCCAGTCCGGCCCATCAGCGCGCAAAGACGACTCTTCGGCAGGCTTGTGCGGCCGCATGCGTGTCTCGTCCATGGTGGCGCGCCCTGCAGGCGCGACACCATCATGCGCCGACTTTTCGATGGCGCACAACCGCTACCGCCGATTCAGTGCGTGGCGGCCATCGGCGCGGTCAGCTGGTGTTGCTCGTCCAGCATGATCTGGCCCAGCGCATGCATCTCGGCGGCGATGCCGTATCGATCAGCCAGCATGGCGAGCAACGGCCCCAGCGTGCCCGCTTGCAGCGGGTAGCCGTGCGCCAGCATGCGCGCGCTGCCGCCGCCGCGCTGCGCCACGCTGACCGCCACCACACCCAGCCCGGGTGCCTCGTGGGCGAACAGTGCCGGTGGATCAAGTCCCGCCTCGACCGCCGCCAGCGTTTCCAGCAGGTAGCCCTGTTCGGCTTCCACCTCGTGCCCACGCATCGGCTGCAATTGCAACGGCAGTTGATGCGCGCCGAGCAAGGCGGCGTACTGGCGCAGCTCGAACATGATACCGGCCAGCGCGTGCGTGGGCTGCGCCAGATCCGCCGGCTGCATGGCCAGCCATTGTGCTGGCGACTGCGCCCAGACTTTGTTGTCGGCATAGCTCAGCGCCAGCCCGCGCGCACTGATGCAGGACTCTTCGCGCTCCGGGCTGAGCAGGGCCGTTTCCAGCAGCGTCCACAACGGCGCCAGGTTGACGTGCTCGTACTGCACGCAGGTCAGTGCCAGCAAATCGTTGCGACTCAGGTAGCGCACATGTTCCAGCCGGATGCCGAGCGTGCGCATCAACCAGTCGGCGGTCAGCGCGCCGGCTTCGCCGCGGCCAACCAAATGGATCTCCAACTGCTCGGACAGTTCCTCGGCGAGGTCGGCTGGCGCCAGCAGGCTCAGCGGCAGCAGGCGCATCGGGCCGTCGGCGAACGGCGTCGATGGCTGCAATGGCAGCGCCGGCATCTGACCTTCATGACTGCCGAAGGCGACCACGTTGTCCAGCTGGCCGCGTGGCACGCGCCGGGCCAGCTCATCGAGCGTCGACCACACGGGAAAGCCCGGCCGCAGCAGCTCCACGGGATCGAACAACGCGCCAGCCAGCGCCAGTCGGGCGGCGTTGACCTGCGGCACCAGCGCATGCAGGTCGGTGGCCACCAGTTCGGCCAGCTCGGCTGCCTCGTCACGCGTGAGGGTCACGCGCGCGGGGGATTCGCCCGCGACCGGTTCCAGTGCCAGCAGCACCGGCAGGGCGAGCAGTGTTTGCGCTTCCACGAGGCGGACATTCCCTACGACAAAGAGTTCGCATTCTACCAGTGCAGTCGATGCGGACTCCGCCGTGCTGAATGGAACTCAGCCATGGCGGCGGTTTGGGCTTTCGCCCCGCGGCACGGCAGGTTAGCCTTGACAGACTTGAGTGGTGGACTGTTTTGAGCATGGACAAGTCGCAAAGGCGCGTTGGGGTGATCGGCGGCGTACGCATCCCGTTCTGTCGCAACAACACAACCTATGCCGATGTCGGCAATTTCGGCATGTCGGTCAAGGTGCTCGGCGCCCTCGTCGAACGGTTTTCACTGCATGGCGTGGAATTGGGCGAAGTGGCGATGGGTGCGGTCATCAAACACCCCTCGGACTGGAACCTGGCGCGCGAGGCCCTGCTCTCCTCGGGGCTGGCACCGACCACGCCGGGGATCACCACCGCGCGTGCCTGCGGCACCTCGCTGGATAACGCGATCATCATCGCCAACAAGATTGCCGCCGGTCAGATCGAGGCCGGCGTGGCCGGTGGCTCGGATACCACCTCCGACGTACCGATCGTCTACGGCACCCGCCTGCGCAAGCGACTGCTGGCGATGAACCGGGCCAAGACCCTGATGGACAAACTGAAGGTGGCCGTGCGGGGCTTCTCCTTCGGCGAATTGAAGCCTTCGTTCCCGGGCGTGGCCGAGCCGCGTACCGGCAAGTCGATGGGTACTCATTGCGAGCAGATGGCAAAGGAATGGAAGATTGATCGCCGTGCCCAGGATCAGTTGGCGCTGGACAGTCACCACAAGCTCGCCGCGGCCTATGAGGCCGGATTTTTCGATGATCTGGTGGTGCCATTTCGCGGCCTGAAGCGCGATGGCTTCCTGCGCCCGGATTCGAGCATGGACAAGCTGGCCTCGTTGAAGCCGGCGTTCGACAAGAGCTCGGGCCACGGCACCCTCACGGCGGGCAATTCCACCGGCTTGTCCGATGGCGCGGCGGTGGTGCTGCTGGGGAGCGAGGCCTGGGCCGCGCAACGTGGCTTGACCATCCAGGCCTACCTGCGTGATGCCGAGGTCGCGGCGGTGGATTTCGTGCACGGCGAGGGCCTGCTGATGGCGCCGACCGTGGCGGTGCCGCGGATGCTGGCGCGCCATGGGCTTGGCCTGCGGGATTTCGATTATTACGAGATCCATGAGGCCTTCGCGGCGCAGGTGCTGTGCACCCTGCGTGCCTGGGAATCGGCCGATTACTGCCGCCATCGGCTGGGTCTGGACGCACCGCTGGGCGCGATCGACCCGGCCCGACTGAACGTGCATGGTTCGAGCCTGGCAACGGGGCATCCGTTCGCCGCCACCGGGGCGAGGATCATTGCCACGCTGGCCAGAATGCTGGAACAGAAGGGCTCAGGCCGTGGCTTGATCTCCATCTGTACCGCTGGCGGCATGGGTGTCACCGCGATCCTCGAGCGGCCATGAACGCCATACGGGTAGCGCCATGTTGCGCCTGCGCACCAGCAGCGGCCTGAGCCTGCTCGGGTTGCTGATCGGAGTGACCGGCACTGCCTGGCTAAGCATACTGACGGTTGACTCGGCCGTTCCGGCAGCCCAGGTCGCCGCCGTGCGGCAGTCGCCATCGGTATGGCACGCCAAACCGCGACCGGGACCCTTGCATGGCGCGATCAGCGTGGTAGCGGCGGATGCCGTCGGGCCGGAGCATTTCCGCCGTGGGAACGGTGTTTCACCGGCGGTTGCCATCGTTCCGTCGATGCGGTTGCAGCCATTGAGCATGCCCAGCGACACCTCGCAGAGCTGGGATCAGCTGCGCGGCCATCTGGATGGTCGTTTGCGTTTGCATGTGAACATCAATGGCATGGGCGACGTGGTGGCTGCCCGCATCACCGAATCCAGCGGCGACCCGGTACTGGACCAACACGCCTTGCGCAGTGTGCGCCTGTGGCGCTTCACCGTGCCGGCAAATCACCCCGACGGGGTCGACGGCGAGTTGCCGATGCTTTTCGCTTCCAGCGACGCAACGACACGCGCGCCGTGAGCTGCATGGTGCGGGTGTCGCGAAGCGTCAGAGGATACCCTTTGCGCCCGACCCGAAGGCGGTGAACAGGCGCGTGATGATCAGCTTCGGTGACAGTGCCACGTCGGGAAAGTCACCGACTGGCGTGTAGCACTTGTAGAAGTCCGGATTGTTCGCGCGCAGCGGATGGCAGCCTGGATTGAGCTCGTAACTGGTGGCATAGCGGAAAGGCCACAGGTCAAACAAGGGCAGGCTTTCGGAGACCTTGAAGATGGCCTGGTTGATGTCGGTGAGTACCGGCACGGCGGGCCTTCGGGGTGCGATCAACCATGAGTTTTCCGGCTGGGTATCGCGCATGATGCTGCGACGCAAGCGATCAGCAAACGCATGGTCGTAGATGATCACGCCGGCCTCGGTGTTGTAGTGATCCGAGCGTGGGTCGAAGTTGTGTGAGCCCACCATCGCGTAGCTGTCATCGATGACGATCGATTTCGCGTGGAGGCCGAAGCGGCGCCCCTCGCTGCGCAGTGGGGCTGGTCGGTTGTTGCTGCCGTGGCTGCCCAACAGGTGCAGTCGCGGGCGTGAGGCGGTCGCAGAGGTTGCTTTCGGCAGCGGCGCTGGCAGCGCCATATTCAGGTTGGCCAGCTCGTATGCCACGGCTGGTCCAGGTGCATGTGGCTTCAGCTCATGGATTTCGAAGCCGAATTTCTTCAGGTAACGCTTGCGGTGCTTGTATGACATCGCATAGACCGCAAACGCGTCCGTCGAAGCCAGCGAGTTGGTCGAGACAATCACCCGCGGTGGCTGCTTTTTCCGGTGCAGCCACCGAAAAATACCCTGGGCTTGCCGGCTCATCACCAGATAAGGCGTCTGCAGCACCACCTCATGCTTGGCGTCGCTCACCATGCGCATGATGTGCTTGGTGAACTCGAGTGCATGCTTTTGATCTGGCTTGTCGGTCTTGGCGGGCAGGTCGCTGAAATAGTCGACCTTGCCCACGATCAGCGACGGATCGACCAGCCAGGTTTGCAGCCATTGCGGATCCTCGGCGGCTTGCTCGACATCGGCGACGCGCAACGGCCGGCTGTACTGCGGTGCCGGCCAGACGGGTGGCGCGCTATCGGCCAGGATGCGCTGGTTGACGTCACGCAGATGGGTGAGCGGCACGGCACGCTTGTGCTGCCAGAACAGCGCAAAGCTTGCCGCCATTTCCTTCGCTGCCGGGCCACCCACCATCACGTCGCGATCGACGTAGTCGAAGTTGTCATCCCAGTTGAAATAGCGGTTCTGGTAGTTGCGACCGCCGGTGATGCCGATGCTGTTGTCGACCAGCATCAGCTTGTTGTGCATGCGTTGGTTGAACTTCATGAAGCAGCACAGGAGGCCTGCGGCAAAATCCAGTGGCGGCGTGCGCGCCTTGTCGAAGGTCGGGTTGTACAGGCGCACCTGCAGATTCGAGCTGACGCGCGACAACTGGTCGAGCAGAGCCATGTCGTCGAACGAAAACAGCTGGTCGGCGAGAATGCGCACCTGTACGCCGCGCCGTGCGGCCTGCACCAGTTCGTTCAAGATCAGCTTGCCGACATCGTCCTGGTCCCAGATATAGGTTTGCACGTCGATCGAATGCCGCGCCGCGCGAATGAGGTTGATCCGTGCCGCCAGCGCCGGTTCGCTGTCCGCCAGCAGGGTCACCACGTGGACCGGATGCTGCGTGGTGGATTCGGCCAGGGCTCGGTCGGCGGCATCAAGCAGCGGCGAAGGTGTGGCGCAATGGTCGGCTTGGTTGCAGGAAAGCTGACGATCGGTGGTCGCCGCCACCACCGCATCGGCACGTCGAATTTGCTGACGCGACACCGCGCAGCCCTGCAGCAACAGGAACACCAGCAGTAGCGGGATGGAGAATCGACGTGGCAAACAGGGCATCGGCAGATGATACGGGGATTCGTCGACGTATCAGTGACGATCTTGTGTGTGTCGAGCACCGCGCCGCGCGTTCCTTGCAAGGCGATTCAGACGGTGTGGTCAGGTGGGGGTTTGCGGCGCGATGCCGGGTGCGTCAGGGCGACCAGAACGCATCGAGCCGGGCGTTGCCCGGTTCCAGCGCACCATCCAGGTGCAGCACGGCCATGGCGCCAGGGGGCATGCCGCGGAAGTCGTCGGAGCGGCCTTCGACCAGCAGCGCGACCAGGCGTTCGATGCCCGGGTTGTGTCCCACCAGCATCACCGTACCGGCATCGCCATGCTGGTCGAGCAGGGCCAGCAGTTCGCCAGGCGAGGCGTCATAAATCTCAATGGCCACCTGCGGCACGGGGGCGTCGTCGATCGCGGCCAGCGCCAAACGGGTGGTTTCGTCGGTGCGCCGGGTCGGCGAGTACAGCACCCGCTCGGGGCGCAGGCCATGCGCGGCGAGCCACAGGCCGGCGGCCTGCGCTTCCTGTTCGCCACGGGAACTCAGCGGGCGCTCCTGGTCGATGCCCGTGGCGTCTATCGGTACGGCTTCGGCGTGCCGCAACAGGATCAATTCGTGCATGGAGGACTCCGGCGGGGGTGAGGGGCGCGGTTGCGCGATGGAATGGTCCGGTTCACTGCTGGCGCCTGATCCAGCGCAGCAGGGTTTTCCAGTCTTGCTGGTGGCTGCGCACTTGTTCGGACTGGTAGTCGAAAATCCCCTTGCCCAGCGCGCCCAGCAACACGTAGGCCTGGCTGTCACGCAATTGGGCGACTACCGGAAAGGGGGATTGCTCGGCCAGCTGGGCCAGCGCATCCTGGCTGGCGTGAGTCCACGGCTTGAGCCGGTTGCCGACCAGGGCGACCGGCAGTTGGCCGCGATGGATGCGATTGATCGACTGCAGCTGCTCGATGAAGCCGAGGGTGGCATGGAGGTCGAACGAGGAAGGCAGCACCGGCACCAACAGGACATCGGCTTGCTCGAGATAGGGTTCCAGCGTGCGTTCGTCGGAGCCGGCCGGGGTGTCGATCAGCAGTTGTTGCGTGTCGTGCGGGAGCTTCTTCAAGGCCTTGCGGCCGCCCTCGAAGGCCAGCACACCGGGAACATTGTCCGGTCTGAGGGTGGCCCAGCGAAAGCTGGAGCCTTGCCGGTCGCTGTCCACAATCACGGTACGTTGCCCGCTCTGCGCCCAGTGCGACGCAAGCTGGGTGACCAGCGTGCTCTTGCCGCAACCGCCCTTGCTGCTTGCCACCAGCGTCGTAAGCATCGACTGACCCTTGCCGCGGAAGGTGGCTCAAGCCTACACGGCTGCGGATGCGGCGCAAAGCCTCGTGCTGACGGGTCTTATTCGGAATGGCGTGGCTGCCAGTTGACCGGCGCGTCGGTGGGAATGTTGTTGTCGCGCAAGGCTGCCAGCTGCAGGCTCATCTCCGTGCCGCCGTGGCGGGCCAGCGCCAGCAGATGCTGGGCCACGACGGGATCGTCCTGCGCGCGCGCGAGCAACTCGCCGAAGTTCTGGACCTGCCAGATCAGGTTGCGACGCGCCTCCCTGGCTGCCTGTTGCTGGGCCGGATCGTCGCTGAGCACTTCGACCAGATGCAGGCCCAGTGAGCGGGACAGCGGGCTGGAGCCCCATTCAAGCAACTTGCCAAGCTTCTGGCAGTCACTCTTGATGGAGGCATCCTCGGCGGAGTTTTGACACAGTTTGGCGATCAGCGGCAGACCCGGCTGCGGTTGGGCGCTGCCGATGCCGAACACCAGCACCGCCTGCATGCCGACTGCGCCACCCTTTCTGACCGGGTCGAACGTGCCCGCCGCCGGAGGCAGCACCCCGACCGCATCCGCCAACGCTTTCAGGCTGCTGCCGGTGTAGTCGTCATAAATTTTCGCCGCTGCGGCCTTGCGCAGATCGTCGCGCGTGGCGTCCCGCTTCATATCGTGCGCGTCGACGCCGAGCTTGAGCAGCCACACCGCGGCGTTGTCCGCCGCCTGGGTCTGCAGTTGTTCCAGTGCGTTGGGGTTCGGGCAGGTGTCGGCGGCCACATCGCAATCGGCCAGTCGCACCCAATACACCGCGGCATTGGTGCCCTCGGCGTAGGCAGCGCGCTTGATCAGGGTGTGAAAGCTGTTGCTGCGCGGCTGGTTCACCAACGGTCGGGCCAGCAAGGCGGCACCAAGCAGTGGCATGGCATCGGCCTGCGGTGCCAGCACGCTGACCAGGTCGCGCTGGAAAGCCAACTGGGCCTTGTCGAGCGCCTTGGCCGTCTGCGCCGACGCAGACTTCGCTTTTGCCGGCGCCTTCGCCGCGATCGCCGGGCTGGTCAGCAATGACAAGGCGCAGCTCAGGATGAAATAGCGCAATCCACGCATCATGAGGTTTTGGTCCGCAAGCAAAGCGTTCAGCTTACCTCGCGCAGATTAAGCGCGGCTGATTCCCCGGTGCATGAGTGCACGCAGACGTCGGCGGGCTTGCTAGGATTGACGTTTGGGCGCGCGGACGCGCCCGTCACCGTTGGGGAGAGGCCAGTGGAACAATTGTCGAGATTCGCCGATGGCGCGCCCTGGTTTGTGGGCTGGGGCACGCTGGCGCTGATCAATGCCGCGCTGGCTCAGGGCAAGAACCGCAGCGGTCTGCTCTGGTTCCTGCTGTCACTGCCGTTGGGTCCGCTCGCCACGTTGTTGCTGGTGCTGTTACCCAAGGTGCGCAACAAGCTGTTCTAGCCGGCGCGGCAATGGGAAAAAGAAGGCACGATCCCCCCGTCCGGCGGGGGATCGGCGAGGCTTTTGCCGTTCCCCGTCTATTCGCCGAATGCCTCGCGCATGAATTCCGGCTGCGCCAGGGCGGCCTTGTGGATGTCGGCGTTGTAATAGCGGGTCCGGAAATTTTTGCTCAGTGCGCCGCGTTCGCGGAAGCCGGACAAATCGCCGCCCTTGCGCGCCATGGTGCAGCTCCACCAGCCGGTCGGGTAGCACGGCTGCGGAAATGGCAGTGTGCGCACCGCGTTGAATCCGGATGTGCGCATGGCCGAGCGCATCGACTTGATCAGCTCCAGATGCGCCAGCGGCGATTCACTTTGCTGGACCAGGATGCCGCCATGACGCAATGCCTTGTAGCAGCTGGCATAGAACGCGGCGTTGAACAGGCCTTCGGCCGGGCCGACCGGGTCGGTGGAGTCGACGATGACCAGGTCCAGCGATTCGGGCTCGCATTCGGCCATGTACTTGATGCCGTCGATGAACAGCAACTGCGCGCGCGGATCGTCGTTGGCCTCGCACAGCTCGGGGAAATACTGTTCTGCCAGGCGGGTGACGCGCTCGTCGATTTCCACCTGCACCGCCGACTCGACTTCCTCGTGCTTCAGTACTTCACGCAAGGTACCGCAGTCGCCGCCGCCGATGATCACCACGCGCTTGGCACGTGCATGGGTGAACAGCGCGGGGTGGGTCATCATCTCGTGATAGAGAAAATTGTCGCGCGTGGTCAGCATCACGCAGCCGTCGATCACCATCAGGTTGCCCCAGTCGGTGGTCTGGTGGATCTCGATCGTCTGGAACGGGGTCTTCTCTGCGTGCAACATTTGCTCGGTGCGAAAACCGATGGAGGAGCCGGAGGCCTGGTGCGCTTCGGTGTACCAGCTGGGTTGCTGCGACATGACGGTGTTTCCGTTCAAACGGGAGGGGCAAAGAGGCGCAATTGTAACGACAACCGGGGCGCGCGTCCTGCGGCCCCGGCGCGCGCATTGTCACGGTTGACCATTACAATAGGCGCTCGGCCTGCCGTGGCAATGGAGTGATGGCGGCCGAGCAAGCCCATCCGGCCCCGCGGCGTGCGAGGCTTCCGGCCGGCCGGCTTCCCGCTCTTCGAGCACGATCGTCAAGGCTCGCCGCTGCGACACCAGGATCCGTTTTCACAAGGAAATCCCATGTCCAAGTCCTGGACCATTGATACTGCCCGCCACACCTATGCCACCGCGCACTGGGGCGATGGCTATGTCGACGTCGATAGCGACGGTCATATCGTGATCCGTCCGCGCGGCGCCAACGGCCCGGCGTGGTCCCTCCCCGGCATCGTCGAGCAGGCCCGTGCCGATGGCCTGCGCCTGCCGTTGCTGGTGCGCTTTCCCGATATTCTCGCCGACCGTCTGGCGCGCCTGCAGGAAGCGTTCGCCAACGCGATTGAAGACAACGACTATGCCGGTGGCTATACCGCGATCTACCCGATCAAGGTCAACCAGCAGCGCGGGGTGGCCGGTGAACTGGTCGCCGCCGGCACGCATGGCTTCGGCCTGGAGGCTGGCTCCAAGCCCGAGCTGATGGCGGTGCTGGCGATGGCGCGACCCGGCTCCATCGTCATCTGCAATGGCTACAAGGATCGTGAATACGTTCGTCTCGCGCTGATCGGCCTCAAGCTCGGCCTGCGTGTGCATATCGTGATCGAGAAGCTGTCCGAGCTGGACCACGTGTTCAGCGAGGCCGAGGCGTTGGGCGTTGAGCCATTGCTCGGCGTGCGCGTGCGCCTCGCCTCGATCGGTGCCGGCAAGTGGCAGAACACCGGCGGCGACAAGGGCAAGTTTGGATTGTCGCCGAGCCAGGTGCTGACCCTGATCGAGCGGCTGGATGCCGCTGGCCTCAAGCACGCGCTGAAACTGCAGCATTTCCACATGGGCTCGCAGATCTCCAACGTGCGCGACATCGCCAACGGCATGCGCGAGGCGACCCGCTACTTCATCGAGCTGACCCGGCTGGGCGTGCCGCTGGAGATCGTCGACGTCGGCGGCGGCCTGGGTGTGGACTACGAAGGCACCCGCTCGCGCAGTCACAATTCGATCAACTATTCGATCCAGCAGTACGCCGCGACCATCGTGCAGTCGCTGGCCGAAGCGGTGGCCGCCGAGGGACTGACGGCACCGCATATCCTCACCGAAGCCGGTCGCGCCATGACCGCACACCATGCGGTGATGGTGATCAACGTGACCGAGGTGGAAGAGGTGCCTGCCGGACGCATGGCGTCGGTGAAGCTGGAAGAGCCCGGTGTGCTGCGGCATCTGCGTGAGGTGCACGCGGCACTGAACGAGCGCCCGCCGCTGGAGCTGTTCCACGAGGCCCAGCATCATCTGGCCGAAGGGCAGTCGCTGTACGCGTTGGGTCAACTGTCGCTGGCCGACCGCGCGCGGCTGGACGAGATGTTCTACGCCATCGCCAACGCCGTGCGCGGTCGCCTGCTGCCGTCCGAGCGTGCCCACCGCCAGGCGCTGGACGAACTCGACGAAAAGCTGGTCGACAAGTACTTCGCCAATTTTTCGGTGTTTGAATCGGTGCCTGACATCTGGGCGATCGAGCAGATCTTCCCGATCGTGCCGATCGCGCGGCTGGACGAGCAGCCGACCCGGCGCGGCGTGATCGTCGACCTCACCTGCGATTCGGACGGCCGCATCGATCATTACGTCGGGGCCGATGGCGTCGATGTCAGTCTGCCGCTGCATGCGCTGAAGGATGGCGAGAGTTATTGTCTGGGCATCTTCATGGTCGGTGCCTACCAGGAGACCCTGGGCGACATCCACAACCTGTTCGGTGACACCGATGCGGTGAACGTACGCGTCGAAGGCGACGGCTACACCTTCGCCCATGTACGCCGGGGCGACACCACCGACCTGATGCTGGACTACGTGGGCTACGACCTGGCCGAGCTGCGGCGAAGCTACCGGGAACGGATTGCCGCGGCTGGTGTCAAGGGTACGCAGGCCGGTCAGTTGTATGACGCGCTCGACGGTGGATTGACCGCTTATACCTACCTTGCCGAAGAGGCGCGTTGCATGGCGCCCCACCGATCAATCATCAACAAGGAACAGTCATGACGAGCCTCAACGGCAAGGTGGCACTGATTACCGGAGCGGCAAGCGGCATCGGCAAGGCGATTGCCGAGTTGTACGCCAATCAGGGTGCAGCGGTGGCGATCGCCGACATCAACCAGCAGGCTGCCGACGCAACCGCCGCGCAGATCAATGCAGCCGGAGGCAAGGCGATCGGCATCGAAATGGACGTTACCGACGAGGCTGCGGTGAATGCCGGTACCGACAAGGTGGTCGCGCAATTCGGTCATCTGGACATCCTGATCTCCAATGCCGGCGTGCAGATCATCAACCCGATCGAGCAATTCGCCTTTGCCGACTGGAAGAAAATGCTGGCGATCCATCTCGATGGCGGCTTCCTCACCACCAAGGCGGCGTTGAAGCACATGTACAAGGGTGATCGCGGTGGCATCGTGATCTACATGGGCTCGGTGCATTCACATGAGGCGTCGAAGTTGAAGTCGGCCTATGTCACCGCCAAGCACGGTTTGCTCGGACTGGCGCGTACCCTGGCCAAGGAAGGCGCGCCCCACAACGTGCGCTCGCATGTGATCTGCCCGGGCTTCGTACGCACACCGCTGGTCGAGAAGCAGATACCGGAGCAGGCGAAGGAGCTGGGCATCAGCGAGGCGGACGTGATCAAGAACGTGATGCTGAAGGACACCGTGGACGGCGTATTCACCACGGTCGAGGACATCGCGCAGACCGCGCTCTACCTGGCCAGCTTCCCCAGCGCGGCGCTGACCGGGCAGTCGATCGTGGTCAGCCACGGCTGGTACATGCAATAACCCAAGCTGGCTCGCGCCCGGTGCGGTCGTGCCGGGCGCGCTGCCGTGTGTCCGCCTGTCCGGACCTGCCCAGCCGAATGGAGTTGCCCGTGAAGATTGCCGACGTCAGATCCAACGCTTTCGCCATGCCGCTTACCAGTCCTGCGTTTCCGCCGGGGCCGTACCGCTTCGTCAACCGCGAATTTCTCGTCATCACCTACCGCACGGACCTCGACGCGCTGCGTGCGGTAGTGCCCGAACCGCTGGAAGTCACCGAACCGATCGTCAAGTACGAATTCATCCGCATGCCCGATTCCACCGGCTTCGGTGACTACACCGAGTCGGGGCAGGTGATCCCGGTCAGCTTCCGTGGCGAGCGCGGCGGCTACGTGCATTCGATGTACCTGAACGACCACCCGCCGATTGCCGGTGGCCGCGAGCTGTGGGGCTTTCCCAAGAAGCTGGCCAGTCCGGTGTTGGCAACCGAGATCGACACCCTGGTCGGCACGCTCGACTACGGCAAGGTGCGGGTGGCCAAGGCCACCATGGGCTACAAGCATCGCGATGCCGACCATGCCGCCGTGCTCGCTGCGCTGGCGGCGCCGAACTTCCTGTTGAAGATCATCCCGCACGTGGATGGCACGCCACGCATCTGCGAGTTGGTGCGCTACTTCACCAGCAACATCACCCTGAAGGGCGCGTGGAGCGGGCCAGGTTCACTGGAGTTGCATCCTCACGCGTTGGCGCCTGTGGCTGACCTGCCGGTGCTCAAAGTAGAGTCGGCGCTTCACTTCGTCTGTGACCTCACGCTGGAGCTCGGCACCGTGGTGCATGACTATCTGGCCAACGACTGAGTGGAGGAATCTGTCAAATGAACGTACGCAAGGACAAGTCGCCCGGTGCGACCTTGAAAAGCCCGATGCAGGGATTGCGGGATGCCTACCAGCTGACCGCGCTGGTGCTGCAGGGCGGTGGTGCCCTGGGCGCTTATCAGGCCGGTGTGTTCGAGGCGATGGCCGAAGCCGGGCTGCAACCGGACTGGGTCGCGGGCATCTCGATCGGTGCGCTGAACGCGGCGATCATCGGCGGCAATCCGCCCGAGCGGCGGGTGGAACGCCTGCACGAATTCTGGGACACGATTTGCCGCCCGCCGATGCTGCCCGCGCCGTTCGATGCGCCGCCGCTCGACAGCGTCCGTTGGCCGCTGCCGCTGCAGAACAGCCTCAGTGGTCTCGCCGCCATGCGGGCGATGTTCGAGGGACAGGCCGGCTTCTTCTCGCCGCGCGCCCCTACGTCCCTTTTTCAGTCGCCTGCCGGGCCATCGACGGCCAGCCTCTATGACACCAAGCCGCTGCGTGCGACGCTTGAGCGGCTGGTCGACTTTGATCGCATCAATAATCCGCGCACCATGCGCGTCTCGGTCGGGGCGGTGAATGTGCGCACCGGCAATTTCGCCTACTTCGACAGCACTGAAGGCAACCTGCGCCCGGAGCATTTCATGGCGTCGGGTGCGTTGCCGCCGAGTTTCCCGGCGGTGGAGATCGACGGCGAGTTTTACTGGGACGGCGGCATGGTCTCCAATACTCCTTTGTACAAGGTGCTGACTGAATGCCCCAGCCAGGACGCGCTGATTTTCCAGGTCGACCTGTGGAGCGCCGTGGGCGATTTGCCGAAAAATCTCTCCGCTGTCGCGGCACGCTGCAAGGACATCCAGTTTTCCAGCCGTACCCGAATGGTCACCGAATTCATGCAGCTGGCGCAGGAGAACCAGCGCCAGCTGCATGACCTGATGGCGCTGGTACCGGTGGAGCGTCGTGGCGAGCCTGCGTTCCGTCGTGCCGAAGCACGTGCGTCCGGCGCGCTGACCAATCTGGTCCATCTGATCTACCGCGACAAGCCGTACGAAGGCCACTACAAGGACTACGAGTTCAGCGCCAGCAGCATGCGTCAGCACTGGGGCAGCGGTCTGAATGATATGCGCCATACCTTGACGCACGCGCACTGGCTGGATGTGCCCAGTCCGGAACGCCCGTTCGTGACGCATGATGTGCATCGTCACGGCAGCGAATAATCAACCAGGGGATCAGTACATGAGCACGAAAGCGGGATTCATCGGTCTCGGCGCGATGGGCGCGCCGATGGCCGGCCACCTCAAGACACTTGGCCTGCTGGCAGCCGTCGCCAACCGCACCCATGCCAAGGCGGCGGCTGTGGCTGCCGAGCTGGGTGTGGACGCCCCGGACACGTTGGCCGAACTGGCGGCGCGGTGCGACATCATCGCGCTGTGCGTCACTGCCGATGCCGACGTGCTGGCCACGGTGGATGCACTGGCGCCACACCTGAAGCCGGGTGCCATTGTGATCGATCATTCCACTGTGGCCCCGGCCACTGCCAAGGAGGCGGCAAAGCGGCTGGCCGCGGTGGGCGCGCATTTCCTGGATGCGCCGGTCTCCGGCGGCGTGGAAGGTGCGAAGAACGGCAAGTTGTCGGTGATGGTCGGTGGCGACGCAGCCGTGCTCGAACGTGCCCGCCCGGTACTGGAAGCCTATGCGCTGCGCGTCACCCATCTCGGCGACGTGGGCGCGGGCCAGGCGACCAAGGCAGTCAACCAGGTGCTGGTGGCCGGTATTGCCCAGGCGGTGTGTGAAGGTCTCGCCCTGGGCCAGGCGCTGGGACTGGATCCGGAGCGACTGCTCCCGACCCTCGGAGCCGGTGCAGCGGGCAACTGGTTTCTCGACAAACGAGGCGACACCATGTTGCGCAACGAGTTCAGCGTAGGCTTCAAGCTGGCCCTGCTGCACAAGGATCTGGCCATCGTCAACGGCATCGCCGAACAGGCCGGTACCGTTCGCCATGTGATCCAGCAGTCGCTGGCCGATTACGCGGAACTGATGAGCCGGGGCTACGGTGACGACGACATTTCGGCGTTGATCCGGTTGAAGCGCAAGAGCTGATCTTTGCCCCAGCAAAAAGGCCGCGCCGATGGCGCGGTCTTTTTGCTGGCCGAGATGAATTTGCCCGTGGTCTATTTGCCTTCCTTCAGCGCAATCGCGCTGATTCCGGCGCTGGTCAATCGTTGCTTGGTCGACTCCAACTGGGTGGCCGAGCGGAACGGGCCCAGACGCACGCGGTGGTAGGTCTGGCCGCCGACGTTGACTGACTGCACGTTTGCGACGAAACCCTGCAGGGCGAGCTTGGCCTTCAGGGTCTCCGCGTCGGCGGCATTCGGGAACGCCCCAACCTGCAGCAGGTAACCGCTGCCGGCGGGCGGTTGCGGTACGGCCGAGGCGGGCGCGGCGGTGATGTCCTGGCGCACGGCGCTGGGCATGTTCGCCGGCGTGCTGGCCGAGGCTGTCTGTGACTGCGCTTGAGCTTGCGCGGCCTGCTGTTTCTGCTGCTGTTCGACGCGAGCCTGCGCGCTGATTTCGGCGTCGGGAATGCGTACTTCCTTCTCGGACAGCACCGAGTAGAAATCGAATTGCGGCTTCTTGGGCGTGCTCGGGGTGCTGGTGGACTCGAGCACGCCGGGGTCGCTGCCGCGCTGGGCGGTGGCTTGCGGGTTTGCCTGCGGGCCGTCGTTCTTTTTCAGGCTGGTGAGCAGGCTGCCGCGCATCATCATCGCCATCAGGATGGCACCAATGACCACGCCGATCACGGCATAGCCCCAGCCCGGGAAGGCGCCGCTGTGGTTGCGTACCGCCTGCTGACCCTTGCCCTTGCGTGCTGCCATTACATCTTCTCCGGGGCGTCGAGGCCCAACAAATTCAGACCATTTTTCAATACGTGGCGCGTCGCCACCACCAGCGCCAGGCGCGCGTTGCGCAGCGCGTCGTCCTCGACCAGGAATTGGTACGAGTTGTAATAAGTGTGGAACGCATTGGCCAACTCACGCAGCCAGGCGGCGATCAGGTGCGGCTCCAGGTTTGCCGCGGCGGCCTCAACCTGCTCGGGATACTTCGACAGCTCGGTCAGCAGGATCTGCTCGTGTTCATTGTCCAGCCGCTCCAGCTGGGCGAGGCCGTCGGCCAGGTCGAAGCTGAAGCCCTTCTCCGGCGCCTGGCGCAACACGCTGCAGACGCGGGCATGTGCATACTGGATGTAGTAAACCGGGTTGTCGTTGCTTTGCGAGCGGGCCAGGTCGATGTCGAACACCAGCTGCGAATCGGACTTGCGCGCGATCAGGAAGTAGCGGGTGGCGTCGCGGCCGACCTCGTCGATCAGGTCGCGCAGGGTGACGTAGCTGCCGGCGCGCTTGGAGATCTTCACCTCCTCGCCGCCACGCATCACCGTGACCATCTGGTGTAGCACGTATTCAGGCCAGCCCTGCGGAATGCCGCAGTCGAGCGCCTGCAGACCGGCCTTCACCCGGGCCAGCGAGCCATGGTGGTCGGAGCCCAGCTCGGTGATTGCCCGCTTGTAGCCGCGCTGCCACTTGCTCAGGTGATAGGCCACGTCCGGCACGAAGTAGGTGTAGCTGCCGTCGGACTTGCGCATCACGCGGTCCTTGTCGTCGCCGTAGTCGGTGCTGCGCAGCCACAGTGCGCCGCCTTCCTCGTAGGTGTGCCTGTGGGCAATCAGCTCGCGCACGGTTTCCTCGACCTTGCCGTCGGTGTACAGCGATGACTCGAGGAAGTAGGTGTCGAAACCGACGCCAAAAGCCCTCAGGTCCAGATCCTGCTCGCGCCGCAGGCTGGCCACGGCGAAATGGCGGATCGCTTCGATGTCGTCGACATCGCCTGCCCCGGTCACCGTTTCGCCATCGGCCACCACCGACTCGCGGTCGAGGTAGGCACGCGCCACGTCGGCGATATAGTCACCGCGGTAGCCGGTTTCCGGCCAGTGGCTGTCGTCCGGGGTGATGCCGCGCGCGCGCGCCTGCACCGAGATCGCCAGGTTGGCGATCTGCACGCCGGCGTCGTTGTAGTAGAACTCGCGCTTCACGTTCCAGCCGGTGGCGTCGAGCAGGCGGCTGAGGCAGTCACCGATGGCGGCGGCGCGGCCGTGGCCGACATGCAGCGGCCCGGTCGGGTTGGCCGAGACGAATTCCACGCCCACGGTCTGGCCCGCGCCGCTGGTGTTGCGACCGTAAGCGTCGCCCTGGTCCAGGATGCGGCGCAGCTCGGCGTGGTAAGCGCCTGCGTCGAGGTGGAAATTGATGAAGCCGGGGCCGGCGATCTCGACCTTGGCCACCAACGCGTTGGCTGGCAGGGCGGCGACCAGCTTTTCGGCCAGCTCGCGCGGTTTGGCGCGCGCCGGCTTGGCCAGCAGCATCGCCACGTTGCAGGCGAAATCCCCGTGCTCGCGGCTGCGAGCGCGCTCGATCACGAACCCGGGCAGGCTCAACTCGGCAGGCAGGGTGGTGTTGTCTTGCAGGGACTGGATCGCCTGCAGCACCAGGTCGCGCAACTGTTCTTTCACGGGCGGGATCGGTTTCAAGATGGAACCGGCAATCCTAACAGACCACCATGCCGGCGCAGCGCGAGGTGGCTCAAGCAGGCACAGGGAACGGCGCGCTTGGAAAGCGCTGGTCTTGATGCACCGCGGCGAGGTGGCTTGTGGATAACTCTGTGGGGAAAACGGCCGCTGAGCATCCCGGTTGGAACCGTAATCGTGTGTTACCCATCGGCAAAAATAATTTAGTGTTTTATATCAATCACCTGCAATCGCAACATCATGTTGAACGCGCGATAAGAGCGGTAAGTGCCGGTAGACGGAATTTGTGCATAAGTTCCGGCGACTTGGCGACGGTTTTTGAAGTCACCGCAGGTCATCATCTTGTCATGCGGCGCTGCGACACTGGTCAGGTACCGACATGACTCCCCTCCATGACACGGTGCACCGGAGATGCCGCTCTCTCCCCTCCCCAATCGGCTCCACGGCGTGGTTCATACCGCGCCGTTTTTTTTGGTGCGCCAGGCATGGCGCTGCTCTGCTCGCTGTGGTGGCGAGCGGGGCGACTTGAAGGTGAAAGTCCTTGACCCACCCGGCAAGGGGAAGGGTGTAGCCGAACAGCATAGGGTGTCCGTCGCG
>Ga0307375_10000297_pt1 | contig 66130 bp, 54 predicted proteins | sample TR1MG_FD_202531 | JGI IMG/M metagenome (GOLD analysis project Ga0307375, IMG submission 202531) | Soil microbial communities from Risofladan, Vaasa, Finland - TR-1 | ecosystem: Environmental > Terrestrial > Soil > Coastal area > Acid sulfate soil | place: Finland: Risofladan, Vaasa | collected... | reverse complement strand
TCCAACGCTTTCCACGTTTTCACAAGGACCAACCGTGCGCTATACCCGTCACGATCTCAAGCAGGATAAGTTCAAGGCGACCACCGCCGAAGCCGTTCACTGGACCGTCGAGCATCAGGGCAACTTCCTCATCGGCGGCATCATCCTCGCCATCGTTGTCATTCTCGGCGCAGGCGGATGGTGGTATTTCTCCTACCGCGCCAGCACCGCGCAGACCGAACTTGGCAACGCCATGGTCACCTACGCCGCGCCTGTCGTTCCCCCCGGAATCGACATCCCGCCGACGATGACCACGTTCACCTCCGACCAGCAGCGCCTCATCACGGCCAAGAACGCCTTCTACGCCATCTCGTCCAAGTACGGAAGCACCACCCCCGGCAAGTACGCGCACTACTTCGCGGCCCTCTGCGAAGTCGACCTTGGCAATAACGCCGTCGCCATCGACCAGTTGAAGTCCGTCGCGGCCTCCGGTAATAAGGATGTCGCCGCGCTCGCCAACTTCGCCCTCGCCTCCGTCTATCGCAACCAGGGACAGGACGGCGACGCCACCAAGATCTACCAGGACCTGATCGCCAAACCGACCGCGACCGTTCCCAAGGCAACCGCGCAGTTGGAACTCGCCGATCTGCTCACCGCGACCCGGCCCGCCGAAGCGCTCCGCCTCTACCAGCAGATCTCCAAGGACGATCCCAAGAGCGCCGCCGCCGACATCGCCGGTCAGAAGATCGCCAGCTTGCAGCAGCCTGCGCCCGCGAAGTAGCCACTCGCAACTGTTTCCCGACCCTACCCTTGTCGCCCGTTGTTTGCGACAGGGTGGGGTCTTTGCTTTTGCTTTTGCTCTAAACTCGCGACTCGCGACCCGCGACTAATGACTTCTCAGGTATTGACCGAAACCTCACGCTGCCGACTCCGCCACCGCCCGGTAACCGAATCGTCAATAGGTTCCGTTACTCCCCGTGCACTCGTTACCAACTGGTTAAACCGTGAATAATCCGTTCCATTTGTCGGCCGCCATCGGCGAAACCTCCGCCACGTGTATGTTCTCCAACACATGCGATGACCGCCCCATCCCCACCAGCGCCGTCAGCAATCCCGGGGCCGAACGCGCAAATTGCAGCGCCCGTTGCGCATCCGTTTTCATCCCGATCCGCTGCTGTATCGACACTGGTAAATTCTGTGCCAACTGCCCCTGGTAGAGCGACGCCGATCCAATCACCGCGATGCCATGCCGCGACGCCGCCTCAAACAACGACACATACTCTTTCCGCGAATTCTGCACCGTTGCCGCATGTGCTTCCGGCATCGCAAGGCTGAATGGCAGTTGCACGAACCCGAAGTGATGGTGCTTCCCACCCGCATGTTCAGCGGCTCGAACGCACTCTTCCAGTGACAGGAATCCCTGCTCCGACTCGGGCACGCGAAACGCATTCCACGACGCAATTCCGTACCAGCGAATCTTTCCCGACGCCACGGCCTTCTCCATCGCCCCGAACGCCGCCGTCAGTCGTTCGCGAAATTCCTCCGCCGTAAGGTCGGCCAGTTGAGATTCAGGATTGTGAATGTAGTAGACGTCGATCGTCGCCAAACCAAGGTTGCGCCGCGAGCGCTCCAGTTGGTTTTCCAGGTATGCCGGCGTCATGCAATGCATTCGCCCCGCCAGGTCGCTGCGCTTAAAAATTCCTGGCTCCAGGTACTCGCGCACGAAGTATTCACTCGGATTTGCCGGCACCGCTCCATCGAATGCCAGGAAGCCGGCCTTCGAACAGATGATTGCCTCGTCCCGCCGAATTTCGCCCGCCTCCAGTAACCCCCGCAGCGCCGCCCCTATGTTCCTCTCCGAACGTTGGTGCCGGTAGTTGATCGCCGTATCCAGCAGGTTGATGCCATGGCGCAGTGCCGTCCCTATCGCCTGCTCATACATCTGGTCGCTGGCATCGTCCGGGTCGCCCAGGTAAGTGCCCATCCCGATCGACGGGAACCATAGGTCGCTAGCCGCCCGCAATTCCACGCGCTGCCGGAAGTGCCCAGCTTCGCGCAGTTCCGCGAATCGCTCGCGGTAGCGCAGCGTACCCTCGGCGGTGGCGTGGCCCTCAATCATGGTTCGCTAGCATATCAGCCTTTCGTAGCTCCAGCCGCACCCATCGTTCATGCCCAAGTATCCGTTCCCCGATGGAACATTCGCTCGCTTCTCGTCTTTTGCGTTCGCAACTTGCTGCGTGCCTCCACACCCTGGTGCTAGATATGCAAGCTATTCTCTCGCGTTCTAATCTGTGCGGAGTACCGTGGGACGTGACCTTCGGATAGTTTGACAAGCCGAATATTCCTGTTATAGTGACGACTCCTTCCCCAGGTACCCGCCTGATCTCCAGGTTGAGACCATCGTGGTCTCTAATATCCGGAGCACACATACGGCACGTCGGCTTGCAGTTAGCTTGTGGCTGCGTGTTGCAGGGAGCAAGTATGCGGCAGCGCGGGTTTTCTCTCATTGAACTTCTGATCGTTATCGCCATCATTCTCACCATTGCGGCGATTGCCATCCCTAGCTTTCTTCGCAGCCGCATCGCGGCGAATGAAGCCTCGGCGATCTCTTCCATTCGTGCCATCAACACCGCGCAGGTCACATATGCCGTCACCTACCCGGACGTCGGCTATGCGACCAACCTCGCCCGCCTTGGCGCTCCCACCTCCGGCTCCGTAAGTTCCGCTAACGCCGGCTTGCTTGATTGGGTTCTCGGATGCCCCACTCAGCCCTGTGTCAAGAGCGGCTATGCCTTCAGTATCAAGAACGCCAGCGGCAACCCGGTGAGCACCTATACCGCGATCGGTACTCCGACTGCGGTAGGACAAACCGGGTTTCGCGGCTTCTGCTCGGATAAACTCAACCCCGTACTGTCTGACCCGACTGGGGGCAGCAACTGCACACAGCCCTTGCAATAGCCACCACTCGGCACAACCTTGCAATTCGCTTGTATTTGACAGTCAAGCACTTGCGCCGCTATTCTTGTATTTTGCTCTGAGCAGATCTCTCCCGTCGGGAACCCCTGCGGACGCCAGAATCCCCGTAAGTGATTGCTGCGGGGAGATTTTTGTGCGGCAAAAGAGGATGGTTCTTTCTGCCCGGTCTCACGTTTGCCCGGGCGCCCGGGTTGTGCAATGTTTATCCGTATTCAAGACTTGGAACTTCGTAAGCTTCAATTTGAAGAAGAGTTCCAGCCGGGAACCATCGATTTTGGCGACGAAGTGCGCCAGGTCGGTCCGCTCCGTACGCATGGCCATGCGGAGCTCGTGCGCGAGCATCACGGCGGACGCGAAGTCGTAGACGACATCCGGTTCATTGGCAAGTTTTCTGGTCGCCTCGAAGTCACCTGCGCCCGTTGCCTCGAGCCTGTCGCGCGAGACGTCGGCCGATCGTTCGATCTGCTCTACCGTCCCCTCAGCGGACAGAAGGGCTCCGACGAAGTTTCGATCAGCGAAGCTGAGACGGAAATTGGGTTTTACTCTGGAGAGGGTATGGAGTTGGAAGACGCTCTCCGGGAACAGGTCTTGCTTGCCGTTCCGATCAAGACGCTTTGCCGTCCGGACTGCAAGGGGCTCTGCCCGCACTGCGGCAAGAACCTCAATGAGGATTCCTGCCAGTGTCAAGAGACGCTCGCCGATCCCCGGTGGAACGCTCTCAAGGACCTGAAGGACAGATTGCAGTAACTCCGCAGGCCAGGTCTTGCGGCAATTTCGATTTTCAGGACGGTGTTGCTGAGCTGGTGCTCACCCCGTCCGGCAATGAAAGGTAGTCACAATGGCAAACCCGAAACGGAGACATTCCAAGCGGCGCACGGCCATCCGCCGTGCCCACGATCACCTCAAGGGCCCCGCTCACAGCGAGTGCCCCAACTGTCACGAGGCAAAGTTGCCTCATCGCGCCTGCCCGAAATGCGGCTACTATAAGGGCCGCGAAGTCGTGGAAGTGGAAAGCAAGAGCTAGACTGCTTGGGAGCTCCGGCGCGTTCCGGCCGGGGTGCCTGTACCGCTTGCATACGCTGGTCAGACCTGAGACATGCCCACTACCATTGCGGTTGATGCGATGGGCGCGGATCGCGCCCCTAAGCCGGAAGTTGAAGGCGCCATTCTCGCGGCGCGTCACTATGACGTGAACGTGATCCTGGTTGGCAAGGAAGATGTGATCCAGGCCGAACTGGCGCACCATCCTTCCATCCGCAACCTTCCCATTGAGATCGTGCATGCCAGCGAACACATCGGCATGCAGGAGAAGGCCGCGCAGGCCGTCAAGCATAAGCGCGACTCCTCGATGCGCGTCGGTCTCCGCCTCGTGCGCGAAGGCCGCGCTCATGGCTTCATCTCCGCCGGAAACACTGGCGCCGCCATGGTTTCCGCCAAGATGGTGCTCGGCGTTCTACCCGGCGTCGACCGTCCCGCATTGGCTGCCGTCTTTCCCACTGCCGCTGGAACCGCGTCCATCATGCTCGATGTTGGCGCCAACGTCGATTGCAGGCCGCAGAATCTCCAGCAGTTCGCCATCATGGGTGACATGTATTTCCGCAGCATCTTTGCCGGCAGGTTCCCGCACGCCGAGCGCCCGCGCATCGGGCTGCTTTCCATCGGCGAAGAAGAATCCAAGGGCAATGAGCTGACACACGAGGCCTTCAAGCTGCTCAAGCGCCTGCCGTTTAACTTCATCGGCAATGTCGAAGGCCGCGACCTTTACAACGGAAATGTCGACGTCATTGTCTGCGACGGCTTCGTCGGCAACGTCGCGCTCAAAATCAGCGAAGGGCTGGTCGAAACCGTGCGCGTGCTCCTAAAGGAATCTCTACAGGCGACCATCACCCGGCAGGTTGGATTCCTGCTGTCGCGACGCGCATTCTCCGACTTCAAGAAGCGCCTGGACTACTCGGAATACGGCGGTGCTCCGCTGCTCGGCATCAAGGGTGTCGTTATCGTCAGCCACGGTTCGTCCAACGCCAACGCCATCAAGAACGCGATCCGCGTCGCCGCCGAGTTTGCCAGCTCCAAGCTCAACGAAAAGATCGAAAGAAAAATCCTCGCCGCCAACGAGGAGGTTGCCAACGGCAACCATCATCCCGACACCGAGCGGCCGGAAGTGACGCGCTAACACGGCATGACGCGATGAATTCGCCGTGCTTCCGCGCGTCGTTCTCAGCCGGTGCACCACAGGACAGCTAATGACAAAACTCACCTCCACGGTTGCGTTTCTTTTTCCCGGACAAGGTTCCCAGGCCGCCGGAATGGGCAAGGAGTTCGCTGCTCTCTACCCGGTCGCAAAGCAGACATTCGACGAAGCCGATGAGGCGCTCGGGTACAAACTCTCCGAGCTCTGCTTCGAGGGCCCCGACGAGAAACTTCGTCTGACGGAAATTACTCAACCGGCAATTCTCACCGTCTCGATCGCCGCGTACCGCGTGCTCGAATCCGTCGGCATCGTTCCCTCGTATGTTGCCGGACACAGCCTCGGCGAATATTCCGCACACGTCGCCGCCGGCACCCTCGGCTTTGCCGATGCCGTGCGCACCGTTCGCAATCGCGGCAAGTACATGCAGGAAGCCGTACCGGTCGGCGAAGGCGCCATGGCCGCCATCCTCGCGCTGCCTCTCAATCAGATCGAAGCCGCCTGTCGCGAAGCCGCGCAGGGCGAAATCTGCCAGCCGGCCAACATCAACTCGCCCGATCAGGTCGTTATCTCCGGGTCGAAGGGCGCCGTCGAGCGCGCCGCGGAACTCTGCAAGCAGAAGGGTGCAAAGCGTGCCGTCATGCTCGCCGTCAGCGCGCCTTTCCATTGCGCTCTCATGCAGCCCGCACAGGATCGCCTCGCGGAGGATCTGCGCGCCCTGCACTTCCACTCGCCGCAGATGCCGGTCCTCTGCAACGTCAGCGCCTCTGTCGTCACCGACGCCGGCGCAAGCCGCGATGCATTGATTCGCCAGGTCACCGGCGCAGTCCAGTGGGACGGCTCCATGCGTTCCCTGATCGCGCTCGGTGTCGAGCAGTTTGTCGAAGTCGGCCCAGGCAAGGTTCTCTGCGGATTGATGCGCCAGATCGATCGCTCGAAAACCTGTCTGAACGTTGAGAACGAAGAATCTTTACAGAAAGTGAAGAATCACTTCGGCCAGGACAAGGACATTGCCGAGTAACATTGTGGCATGAGGAACTACGATGGCCCGGCCGCGTGCCGGGCTGTTCGCTTTTTGTCCCTCGTTCCGGCCTATACTCTTATATGCGGCGCTTTTCCCGCTTCTGCTACCGGATTATTTCGCTTGTCTTTCGCACTGTGTATCGTCACGTTCCTGTCTTTGGGCGGCTTCCTGGGGCCATCGCCGTGATCAAGCGCGATCACGGATACTTTATGATTGACCGCAGTGACGGACTCGGCATCTGTTTCCCCGGTGGCATGTGCGGATGGAAAGAATCTCCGGAACAAGCTGTCCGCCGCGAAATCAGCGAAGAAACCGGCTTGGAAATCTTATCGGTGCGCCCGCTCTTCGACTACGACGACGACTGCGATATTCCCTGCCATACGTTTGTCTTTGAAGCCACCGCCACCGGCGCCCCACATGATTCCTGGGAAGGCAGCGTTCGCATCCTTACTCTCGACGAGGCACAGCGCGTGCTGATGCCCAATCATCGTCCGGTTATCGATTACCTGCTGCGCGACAATTCCTAGCTCACCGAGCAAAAATCCGGCGAGAGTACCGCCTACTCGCCTTGTTCAAATTGTCGCCGGTACAATTCCGCGTAGAGACCGCGTTGCCCCAGAAGTTCTGCATGCGTGCCGCGCTCCACAACCCGCCCTTCCTGCACGACGAGAATTTGATCGGCTTTGAGGATGGTCGAGAGGCGGTGTGCGATCACGATTGACGTGCGCCCGCGGAGCGCAATTTCGAACGCTTCCTGAATGGCGGCTTCAGACTCGGAATCCAGATGCGCAGTTGCTTCGTCGAGAATGACGATGTCTGGCGCCTTAAGAAGAAGACGCGCAATCGCCAACCGCTGCTTCTCGCCTCCCGAGAAGCGATACCCGCGCTCGCCCACAAGCGTGTCGAGCCCTTTCGGCAACGACTCGACGAGCGGTAGAATCTGCGCCGCGCGTAGTGCTTCGCCGAGTTCCGCATCCGTAGCATCCGGTTTCGCATAGAGAAGATTTGCACGGATCGTATCGTGGAAGAGGTGCGCGTCCTGCGTCACTACCCCGATGCGTTGATGCAGAGTATCCAGTTTCGCGTCGCGAACATCGACTCCATTGATTGCCACCGCGCCATTCTGCACGTCGTACAACCGGGGGACAAGATGGGTAATGGTGGTCTTGCCCGCGCCCGAAGGGCCGACCAGCGCAACAAGTTGTCCAGGTTCGGCGACGAAGCTGATGTCGTGCAGAACGGTTTTCTCCGGCGTCTTATCCTGCACGGCAATGGATTCAAGCGATGCGAGCGAGACTTCCGACGCCGTCGGATAGCGAAACGAGACACGGTCAAACGATATCCGCGCTGGACCGTCTGGGATCGCGGTCGCCTGCGGTTTCTCCTGGATCATCGGCGGCAAATCGAGCACTTCGAAGACCCGTTCGAAAGAGACGAGCGCAGTCATCACGCTGACTTGAATGTTCGAAAGCCCAGCCAGCGGCCCGTAGAGACGCGCCAGGTAAGAAACGAAGGCCACGACTGTGCCCACGTCAAGTTCGTGCTTCACCGCCAGTACGCCGCCCCAGCCGTAGGCGAGCGCCGTTGCAAAAATAGCCATGAGCATGAGCGACGTAAAGAAAAGGCGCCCATAGATGCTGCGCTTCACTCCGATATCGGAGACGCGCGCGGCCTTCGCTTCGAATGCTCTGCTTTCATCCTGGCGCCGGCCGAAGAGCTTTGCGAGCTGTGCACCCGCGACATTGAAACGCTCGATCATCAGGCTGTTCATCGCGCCCGTCAGGTCATAGCTCTCACGCGTGATTGCCTGGAGTTTCCGCCCCCAGAAACGAGCCGGAAAAATAAACAACGGGAGCAGGATGAGAGCCGCGAGAGTGATCTGCCAGCAGAGCACGAACATCGCACCCAGGACCAGCACAACGGTGATGATGTTGCCGACAACATTGGAAAGAATATCGGTAAACGCGCTTTGCGCGCCCGCAACGTCGGTGTTTAATCGGCTGACCAGCGCTCCCGTCTGCGCGCGCGTGAAGAATGCGAGCGGCATTTGCTGGATATGTTCAAAGAGCTTCGTGCGCAGGGAAAGCACGATGCGCGCCCCTATTTTGGCCGACAAATAAGACTGAGTGAGGCCGAGTGCGCCGTCGAAGAGGCCTAGGATGCCTACCAGCACTGCCAGTTGGATGATCAGCCGGGCATCGCCCTTGAGGATGCCGTTGTTGATAATGTCACGGTAGATCAGGGGATTGGCGATGCCGATGGCCGCGTCCAGGATGACGACGAGAAGAAAGAGTGCGAGAAACCAGGCGTACGGAGCCGCGAATCGCAGCATGCGTTTCGCTGTCCCCGGCTTCACTTTCTGCTTCACTACCGATGCGTCCTGCCCGAAGGAGCGCATCGACCCAATCATCCCTGACATTCCCATGGCTATACCTTAGATTCTACTGGCCATGTTGTCACGAGCTGCTGGCGGCCGGTTCGAACTCTGGAGGGCACACAAAAACGGCTACTCCGCCCGAGCGGCGGACAGCCCATGCTTCCCCACCCAGGACACTCCTGGCCTGGCTTGTTCTTACTGATTTCGACCTTTGTTAGAACGGCGAGAACGCCAGCGTCTTATCGCTCTTCTCCACCCACAGGTGGCATTTCTTTCCCACTCGCTGGTTGACCGTGATCTGCACCACCACTCCCGTCGTGCCGCCTTTCGGCGTTACCGCGCCGTCGATGTGGTAACTCTTGATCAGGCCCCATTCGCCGCCTGGCCCCCAGTCGAGCCAGAATTCACCGTAGGGATAGCGCTTGTACTTCTCCGGATGCTGCTTCCACTGCGGATCGTTCATCCAGACGCCGTACGCCTTTTCATAATCCTGGTGTTGTAGCGAGTTGAAGAACTTATCGACCTGGTGTTCGTACGTCCAGTAGCGGAACGACCAGGCCGTGAATGCCAACGCCAGTACGATTACCACCGCAATAGCGATGCGGATCTTCTTGCGCCGTTCTTTGATCGGATCGTACGGTTTGGCGTTAAACAGTGTCGTCGCCATGATTCGTGCTCTTCCTTCTTATCGGAACCCAGATATCGATACTTCGTTGCCTTCGACTATATCGCGGGGCTGCTATTTATTGCCAGACGCACATCAGTCGATACGCTGCCACACCATTGTCCATCGCACGGGAGTGCCGTCATCCTTGTCGCTTCCCGTATAGATGAGGTGCTTTCCCTCGAACCGGTATTGGCGAGGACTGGGCTTATCCACCAGGTTCGGGTCGAACGGCACCTGCGGGATATGTTCCAGCGTGTGCGTCTTCGCATCCACCTTGTAGATGCCGCAGTAGCCGCCGAAGCCATCGAACGCCGTCTTGATCTCCCCCGGCGTCGGGTTGTTGGGATCCTGCCACACTGGACGGTCCGGATTCACCACTTGTGCGCAAACGTGCCCCGTCGCGTCATACATCAGGTAGCCCATGGCATGCGGACCGAAGCCATAAGGCTTCACCGTGCCGTCCGGCAGCTTCTCGGTCGACGACACCAGCTTCCACGTCCCCACAAACGGCCGGTAGACATTCGTCTCCGAATGTATCGGTTTGCGATGTATCACCGGTGTAACGGCTGAATGCTGTGCTGCCGCCACTCCACCCAGCGCCAAAGTAACCGCCACAATCATGAAGCCCCGCATCTCCGGTTCCTCCGCTTTTACAACGTCCGCTTGAACAGCAGCGTGCCGCACAGCAGTGTCACCGCTCCGAACACGCACAGAACCAGCAGATCGGAACGGATCGCTACGAACCCCGCCTGTTTCAGCAGTATGCTCTTGAATCCGTGTACCGCATAGCTGAATGGATCCACCCACGCAATCGCCGCCAGCCACGGCGGAAACGCATGTACCGGATAGATGGCGCCACTGGGAAAGAACAGCAGCGTATTCAAAATTCCAAACGTCGCGCGTGGCACCAGCGGATCTTCCACTCGCACCATCAGCAGAAACATCATCGCGTTGAATGCCAGCGCTGTTGCCGCAATCATCAACAGCAGTTGCAGCATTCGCATGGGATCGAACAACACTCCGATCCCCGCAATCAACGAACCGATTATCGTGATCACGACGCCCGCCATGATTGCCTTCAGCGCACCGGCGATGTTCAACCCCAGCACCAGCTCGGTTTTTGTAATCGGGGTCACCAGGTAGCCTTCGTGAACACCCCGCGCTTTGTCGTCGATGTACAACATTCCGCCGCCGATCATCACCGAAACGAACATCGCCAGCGAAATCGACCCCGGCAGCAGATACTTCATGTACTCGATATATGGGTAGAGCTCCACAACTTCCAGCGCGATCTGGTCCGGCAGCCTTGGCTGGATCTGCGGCTTATTCAGAGAGTCCGTCAGCGCCTTCATCTCTTGCTCGAGACTGCTGCTCATGAACTGATCCGAGTTGTCCACCACCAGTCCGAGTTGCGGATTGTCGCCAGCCAGCACCTTCCGCGTAAATTGTCGCGGAATGATCACTGCTCCGTCGAGACGGCCTTCGCGGACGTCCTCTTTTACCTTTTGCTCATCCGTATAGTAGACAGGCGTAAATGTGCGGATATTCGCAGCGACGGCATCGAAGGCTTCCTTGATGCGCACTGCTTGTTCGCCATGATCCTCGTCCACGATCCCCATGTGTGCGTCGCGAATCTTTCCGCCAAACGCGTTCCCAAGAATGATGAGCTGGATCAGCGGAAACACCATCGCCACCAGCATCAGCGCCGGCGAGCGAAAGAACTTGCGCAGCTCTCTTTCAACGATGGCAAGCATTCTCGTCATGGGTTCATCCCCGGCCGTGGCGGCATCATATAACCGAAGGATTTCACCTGCTCGTCGCGAAGCTGCCGTCCCGTGTAGTGCACAAAGACGTCATCCAGCGTCGTGTTCTGCACGCTCAGCGATTTCATCTCTACTCCTGCCTTCACCGCCATCTCCACCAGTTGCGTCGTCGTCACGGAACTGTTCGACGTCAGCACGCGATACATGTCCGAACTCTCCGCTTGCACCGTCGTGACGTACGACAGTTCATGCAACCGTTCCTCCCAGTTTTCTGGAGGAGAAATAAACTGCGCCTCAATCACGTTCGATCCCGGCACGCTCTGCTTCAACGCCGACGGCGTATCCAGCGCCACCAGGTGTCCGTGGTCGACAATCGCAATCCGGTCGCACAGCCGGTCGGCTTCGTCCATGTAGTGCGTCGTAATCAGGATGGTCAGTTGTCGCTGTGCCTTCAGCTTGTTCAGCATCTCCCACACCGCCACGCGCGACACGGGATCGAGGCCGGTCGTCGGTTCGTCGAGGAAGAAGATCTTCGGATTGTGCACCAGGCCGCGCGCAATCTCCAACCGCCGTCGCATGCCGCCCGAGAGCGTCTTCGTCTGCGCGTGCCTCCACTTCGTCAGGTCCACGGCCTCCAGCAGTTCATCGATGTTGTGCCTGCGCTGTGCCGCTGGCACTCCGTAAAGTTTCGCGTAGATCGAGAGATTTTCTTCCAGCGTCAGGTCGATGTCGCTCGTCAGTGCCTGTGGAATCACGCCGATCGTGCGGCGCGCCGCGTCGGCATCCACGCTTACGTCGTGCCCCCCGATGTACGCCTTTCCACCTGTAATCGGAATCAGCGTCGTCATCATGCGGATCAACGTGCTCTTGCCCGCACCGTTCGGCCCCAGCAGTCCGAAGATTTCGCCGTCGGCCACGTCGAAGCTGATGCCATCCACCGCCGTGAAGTCGCCATATCGCTTCACGATATTTTCAACCTTGATCGCCTTGTGCGATTCCGCATCTTCCGTCGCGGCTTTCTTGGACTTCGCACTCATGGTTTCACCAACTTGCTCTTTGGCAGCAATACTTCCGCGGTCATCCCGGGGACGTAATCCATCTTTGGATTGTCGATCAGCAGTTTGATCTGCACCGTCTTGATGTCGCGCTTCGTCCTGCTTACGTCGCGTTGCGTCGCAAAATCGCCCTCCGCCAGTTTCGCGATCACCTTGCCGGGAATTTCCTTGCCGCTCGGCATCTTCACCGTCAGCACGTCGCCCAGCCCGACTGCGTCCGCATAGGTCTCCGGCACCGGCGCGTAAACCCAGGTTTGCGTCAGGTCGATGATTGTCGCGATCGGCGCTCCCACGGTCACCACTTCTCCCGGCCGCGCCACCCGCACGTCAATCTTGCCGCTGATCGGCGCAAAGATTTTTGTGTACCCCAGTTGCACGTCCGCCGCGTCCAATTGCGCCTGCGCCGCATTCATCTGCCCCTTGGTTGCGCCCACCGTGCTCAACGCCGCCTTCGCCTGATTGGTGCGCGCCTCTGCCACTCGCAGCGCCGCTTCCGCTGCTCGCACCTGGTCCCGCGCGGCTTGTACCTGCGCCTGGTTTGCGCGCAACGCGTTTGCCGCCTGGTCGCGGTCCTGCTGCGACGCAACGCCTTCCGCCGCCAGTGCCACGGTTCGCCGCGTCACCGATGCCTGCAAGTCGCGGTTCGCGATTGCCGCTTTCAACGTTGCCTTTGCCGCTTGCACGGTTGCCTGCGCGTTGGCCACCGTGTTCTTCGTATCGCCTTCGGTGCTCTGGAATGTCGCGCGGCTTGACGCAACTTGCGAGCGCAGGCTGGCAAGCGTTGCCGCGGCCGCGGCCTTCTGCGTCGCATAAGGTGCGCCGTCAATCGTCGCCACCAGTTCACCGGCCTTGACCGTCTGCCCCTCTTCCACCGCCAGTTTTTCAATGCGGCCCGGGACGTTCGAACTCACAATCACCTGGTTCGCGTCCACGGTTCCAATCAGCACCACCTCCGTCGAACGGTTGGTCGTCAGAAAATAAAAGGTCAGCGCGATTGTGAACAGCACCGCCAGCAGAATGAAAAATCGATTGCGTTGACTCACTTGTGTTTGCCTCGTTCCATGCTTGTCGGGAGTCCGCCGCTCCCCAGCGGAGAACTCAGAATCTTCCGTGTCACTCGCAGCCCGTGCGCGCGGTCAGTAAAAAGCGCGGCGCCCAACAGGTCCAGGATCGCTTCGCGCCGATGTTGCAGCGACTTCGGCGAGAGCGGATCGATGTTCGATGCCTGCCGCATCACCGGGATCGCCGAGAAATAGAAAACCGTCAGTCCCGCCACCGAGATGGCAAAGTTCTGCACGTCAATCTTGCGGAACTCTCCGCTCTTGATGCCGGTATGCAGAACCGCCGCCAGCTTTTCGCTGAGGGCGGAGAAGTAGCGGTGAATCATTGCGCACAAGTTCTGGGCGTTGCCTCGCAGGCTGTCGGAAACTTCCTGCATCAGGCGCGAATGCACCGCATGTTTTGCCATGTAGTTGAAGTGCGCTACCGCGTAAGAGAGAACCTTCTCGCCCGGTTCCGCGTCGCCGTCCAGCACCAGGCTTAGCTCCCGGAACCTGCCGGCCATCACATGATCCAGCACCGCGTCGTACAACGCTTTCTTATCGCGGTAGTAGTAGTAGAGCAGCGCCTTGTTGACGCCGGCCGCTTTGGCGATGGCCGCAGTGCGCGCGCCCGCCAGTCCATGCGCTCCAAACTCTTCGATCGCAGCCTGAAGGATCGCACGCCGGCTCTCCTCCGGCTGTCCGCGGGTACCGCGTTGTGCTTTCTTTGGCATGTCGGTTTGAAAAACGATAAATTAACTAACTGGTTAGTTATATTAAACCCAAAAAGAATCCCGCGCAAGCGCCCTGCTCGCGCGGGTCACGGAAGATTCTTGCTGACTCTATGATCTGCCGATACGGATCGACCCATCGCCGGTATGGATTTCCAGCAACCTCCCGCCTTTACCCATCGTCCCACGCACCCGCGAACGTTCCGTCGTGCCGCTCGTCGATACCGGAACTTCGAGCGTAATGTGCCCGTCTCCCGTCGCCGCCTCAAGCGCGGCATCGAATCCTTCGGGCAGACGCAGGCTCACGCTGCCGTCGCCGCTGCGTACCATCCAATCCGTTCTCATCTGCGAGCCTGCGCGAGCCTCGCAGTGAATGCTCCCGTCGGTGGTCCGCAATTGCAGATCGTCAAACCTGCCGTCCACTCTCACGCTCCCGTCAGACGTGCGAGCGTGCAGGGAGCCGTCGAAGTCGTGCACTTCGATCGAACCATCGCTCGTTCCCAACTCTGCTGGCGCTTTCGTGCCGAAGACATGCAGGCTGCCGTCTCCGGAATGAATGTTCAGACTCGTATTTTGCGGCACCGTCACGTCGATGCGGACGTTCCGATTTCCCCAACCGAAGAAAATGAAATGGATGTCCGGTACGTGTACCTGCACCGCCACCGAATCCCCGTTCTGGTGCTCGGTGATCCGCACATCGCTCGATCCAATCTTGTAGCCCTCGGCCGTAACCCGCACGGAGATCGTGTTTTGCGCGGCGGCGTGTACTTCCACCCGCGCGTCGTTGGTATCCACCGATAGCTTTGGCATGTTGCCAACCGTGTAGTTTTTATTCCAGTCGTCGCCGAACGCGACGGCCGTCAGCAGCAGCAGGGAAACAATCAGCATTCGAATGCGCATGGAACTCCCCCTCCCGGAGTGCACCACCGGGACACACTGCAAAGTACGCATGGTCATTGCGGATGGTTCCCGAAAAGTGCGCGGGAAAGGTGTTCTTCTTACGGCTTCTTCTTCAGCGCCTGCTCCACCGCTGACTGGAATTCCTTAAACAGCTTCAGGCCGGGACTCTCCAGACCGTCCTTCATCGTCGCCAGCCACAAAGGTGCCCCACCGATGCCGGTCGATGCGTTATACACCTCGATCATGTCATCGGGCGACCCAATCTCTGTCGCCACAATCGGCCCCATACTTCGGTTCCCCAGTGTGTCGCGATGGATGCCAACTCCGGTAGACACTGTTCCCGTGCGCCCCCTGCGCACCAGCAGGATGATGTCCGCATCGCTCTTTCGATAAGCCAACTGGTAGTGTTTCCACTTCTGGATCGCGTTCTGCACGTCGGCCACCGCCTGCCGGTCCTCCGGTGTAATGCGTGGATCAGCCAGGTTCGAGCCGTAGTAAGTCGTCACCATCACAAAGCGCGCCTTTGCCACCATCAACGGCATCGTCTTCCGGCTCTGCGCCAGCAGCGGTGTCGCGCAACATACAAGCAGTAGAGCTCCAAGCAATCGTCGCATCACTTTTGCCTCCGTCCCTGTCTCGACCTCTAGCTGAATCTAACCCAAAGAAATCGCCCCGGTTGGGATTTCTCCTCCGGGGCGATGAATTTCAGTCCGCTTCGGGGCGGCCGGGGTGGCTAACTATGTCCGGCTGTACTGGTTGCGTTTCTTATCGGCGTGACGCTCCAGCCCCAGTTGAATCAGCGCATCAATCAACTCCGGGTATGCAACTCCCGTCGCTCCCCACAACTTGGGATACATACTGATCGACGTAAAGCCCGGCATCGTGTTCACCTCGTTCAGGTAAACTTTCCCGCTCTTTGGCTCCATCAGGAAATCCACTCTCGCCAGCCCGGAGCAATCGCATGCCAGGAAGGCCCGCACCGCCATCTCCTGCACCTGCTTCATCTGCGACTTGCTCAACTTCGCCGGGATGATCAGCTTCGAGCCTTCATCGATATACTTCGCGTCGTAGTCGTAGAATTCCTTGATCGGCACGACCTCGCCGCAGATCGACGCTTTCGGCGCGTCGTTGCCCAGCACGGCACATTCGATCTCGCGCGCCTTCTGCTTGCCGCCCACGCCCTGCTCCACCACGATCTTCCGGTCATACTTCGCCGCTTCGTTCATTGCCGTCGGCAATTCCTTCGCATCGTGCGCCTTGCTGATTCCCACCGAGCTTCCCAGGTTCGCCGGCTTCACGAACACCGGGTACTTCAACTGGCCCTCGATCCGCTTGCGGACTCCTCTAGGATTCCCTTCCCACTCGCTGCGCAGTATGGTCACGTGCTTCACGATCGGCAGCTTGGCGTCGCGGAACAAACGCTTCATCACGTCCTTGTCCATGCCGGCCGAGGACCCCAGTACGCCCGATCCCACGTATGCCAGGTCCGCCAATTCCAGCAACCCCTGGATCGTCCCATCTTCTCCAAACGTCCCATGCAGCACGGGAAAAATTACGTCCACGTCAATCGGCTTTGTCGCCGCCGGAACCGAATGGTTTCCCGCGAACGGCACCAGCGACGAATGTTTTCCCGGCACCGGCGGCACCATTACCGACTCGCCCTTCGCCAGCAGCGCCGCTGAAGGCGTTGCCGACGGATCGCCCGCGCGCAGATGCGTCGTGTCCTTGTACTCACCCTTCAGCAGCAACTCGGCATGCGAATCCGTAAGCCAGCGCCCATCTTTTGTAATGCCGATCGGCACCACTTCGTACTTCTTCTTATCAATCGCCTTCAACACCGACGCCGCCGAGAGCAGCGACACTTCGTGCTCTCCGCTGCGTCCGCCAAACAGCACGCCTACTTTTATCTTTCCTGCCATTCTCTTCTCTCTGCCGTCGCGGCTCGCTCTTCCATTCTCCCGCACGAACATACCAGCATAAATCCAACTCGTGCCTGCGTCCGCTTGGGGGAATAGAAAAAGGTACGGCCCGCGCCGTACCTTGCTTGCGACTTGCAACTGCCTAGATGATCTTCTTTCCGAATGCCGACGATGCCAGCTCCACTGCCAGGTCTGCCGTCCGGTTATGCTCGTCGATCACCGGGTTCACCTCCACCACCTCAAACGACGTCATCCGTCCGTGGTCTGCAATGATCTCCATTGCCAGGTGAGCCTCGCGATACGTTGCCCCTCCGCGCACCGGCGTGCCCACTCCCGGCGCGTCTTCCGGATCGACAAAGTCCATATCCAGCGAGATGTGATACCCAATCGTCCCGCGTCCCGCCATGCGCAGCGCTTCTTCCATCACCGACCGCATCCCGCGCTCGTCGATGTCGCGCATCGTAAACACTTCGATTCCCGCGCGCCGTATATTTTCTTTCTCCGCCAGGTCCACGTCGCGGATTCCGATCAGCACGCAGTTTTCCGGCCGCACCTTCGGCGCCCACCCAAAGACGTTCGCCAGCGGTCCCGGCCCCAAGCCCATCAGCGCGCCCAGCGGCATGCCGTGCACGTTGCCGCTCGGAGACGTATCCGGCGTATTGATGTCGCTATGCGCATCCAGCCATATCAGTCCAACGCACTGGTTCTGCCGCTTGTAAAACTCCGCCACGCCCGACACCGATCCGACGGCCACCGAGTGATCGCCGCCAATCGCCAGCGGCGTGTATCCCTCTTCCAGAGCTTCCATCACCATCTCGGCGTGTTTCGTGCACGTCGCCGTAATCTCGTGCAGATAGCGCGCGTTGAGGTCGCCCGGCGTCTTCTGCTCGGCCAACACCACTTCCACGTTGCCGGCGTCTTCCACCGTGTGTCCCAGCGACTCCAGTTTGCTTTCCAGCCCGGCCACGCGAACTGCCGACGGCCCCATGTCCACGCCGCGGCGCTGCTGCCCCAGGTCGAGCGGCACGCCGATCACGCGAATCTTCTTCGGAACAATGCTTGCTATCGATGCAGGTACGGAAATCATAAAAGTCTTCTTCGTTTGTTTACGGATACATTCTGTTCAGCGTTCTTGGGAACGCAATCGTCTCGCGGACGTGTTCCAGTCCGCAGATCCACGCTACCGCGCGCTCAATCCCCATGCCGAACCCCGCGTGCGGCACTCCGCCAAACTTCCGCAGGTCCAGATACCACTTGAACGCCTCTTCCGGCAGGTCGTGTTCATGGATGCGCGCCAGCAGCTTTTCATACGAGCCCATGCGTTGCGATCCGCCGATCACTTCGCCGTAGCCCTCCGGCGCCAGCACGTCCACGCACAGCGCCACCTTCGGATTCTCCGGGTCCGGCTCCATGTAGAACGCCTTCACCTCCGTCGGGTAGCGATGGATCATCACCGGCCGGTCAAACTTCGACGAGATATACGTCTCGTCTGGCGAACCCAAATCTCCGCCCCACTCGAAGCGGTTTTCCAGCTCGCCCTTCGCGTGGCCTTCCTGCAACATCTTCACTGCTTCGTCGTAGGAAATCCTCGGGAACGGCGTATCGATCTTCTCCAGCTTCGAGATGTCGCGTCCAATCGTCTCCAGGTCCGAGCGACGCCGCGCCAGCACTCGCATCACGATGAACGTGATGAAGTCCTCGGCCAGCTTCATAATGTCGTCCAACTCGGCGAATGCCACCTCCGGCTCCACCATCCAGAACTCCGTCAGGTGCCGCCGGGTCTTCGACTTCTCCGCCCGGAACGTCGGCCCGAAGCTGTACACCTTGCCCAGCGCCATCGCCGTCGCTTCAATGTAGAGCTGTCCCGACTGCGTCAGATACGCCTGCTCTTCGAAGTACTCCACCGGAAACAGTGTCGATGTGCCCTCGCACGCCGCCGGCGTCAGAATCGGTGGATCGGTCCGTATGAATCCGCGCTCGTCGAAAAAGTCGTGCATCGCTTTTTCGATCTCGCTGCGCACCCGCAGTATCGACGCCTGCCGCTGCGACCGCACCCACAGATGGCGATGCTCCATCAGGAAATCGACGCCATGTTCCTTGGGAGTGATCGGGTACGGGTCGCTGTCCGGCACTCTCTGCACGATCTCCACCGCCGCCACGTCCAGTTCGTATCCGCCCGGAGCGCGCTTGTCGGCCCGCACCTTGCCCGTCACCTTCACGCTCGACTCCTGCGTCAGGTGCTTCACTGCGTCGAACACTTCCGGCGCCACGTTCTTCTGGAAGAGCACGCCCTGTACCAGTCCGCTGCCGTCGCGGAAGATTGGGAACAGCAGTTTGCCGCTCTCGCGCAGGTTGTAGAGCCAGCCGCGAATCATCACGTCCTGGCCTTCATATTTACCTAACTCAGCAATCGTCGTAACCGGGGCATCCATGTCTTGTCTTTTCCGAAAATAGTTTTCCGCACTCCGGTGGAAACCGGCGGCACAGACCAAGTTGGTCCAGAATCGCCCGATGCGCCTCTACCAAGGCACAGGGCCGGTGCGGGTAGCCTTTTCGATTGTAGCCTTTCGGGCAGGAACTAGGCGAGTTGGCACGTTGGTGTCAATTTCTGCGGCAACTGAACGTGGCTCTTGACACTGCTTACAGCCGGTTATAACGTGCGTTACCCATGACGCAGCCACCGCCGGAGAACACCTCGCAATCACCCCAGACGCCGCGCAGAATACGCTACCCGCACGAAGATTCCGTCTTCGTCACCATCGCTGGATTCCTATTCCTCGCGGTTCCCGTTTTGTTCGTCGTGGCCGCCGTCAGGCTCAGTTGGGGATGGGCAAAGGTTGGGCTGGGCTGTCTGGCATTGGCCTTCATCGTTGCCATCTTCGATGCCATCCTCTCCAAGCGCACACACAGACGCCAGCAGCAACAGAGATTTGCCACCATCGAGCAGCGTGCCGAGAGCAAGCCTGAAAATGTTCGCTTCGCGTGGGATCTCGCCAGGGTAAACCTTGAGCGCTACTTCGACCGCAACCTCTCGCAGATCGATTACATCTTTTACATCGCGCTCTTTGTCATGCTGGCCGGCTTCGCATTTGTCGGATGGGGCATCGTGGAAGCCTGGGTTCACCCGTCCAACAAACTGCTGCCGCTCGTGGGCACCGGAGCCGGCATCATCACGGAATTCATCGGCGGTACGTTCATGGTCATCTACCGCTCCACCATCTCACAGGCCAGCCAGTACATGGGCGTGCTGGAACGCATCAACAACGTCGGCATGGCCGTGCAGGTGCTCGACACCATCCCCGAAACCGATCCCCTCAAGAACGCCACCCGCGCCGAAATCGTGAAGTACCTGCTGGCACCAGCAGGAACGCCCGCGAGGACCGCGTAAAGACAACGCGGGTGCCCCATCCTGACCAACGGGAAGGGTGGATTAGATAAGGCCGGATTTAAGACAACGCGGGTGCCCCATCCTGAGCAACGCGAAGGGTGGGATTAGACAAGGCAGGATTCAAGACAACGCGCGTGCCCCACCCTGACCACCGGGAAGGGTGGGAGGAAACAACTGTCTCACCAACTTCGTTCACACATCACAGACATCACCGAGAGTCTCCGTAAGAATCCCTACCCATAGTCTTCGGACTGAAGCGGTTCCAACACACGGGTCGTTCACACTTCATGACCTTCAGTTGTTATCAGCGGCTTCCGCTGCTGAACTCGGATGCTGTGCGTATTCACTTCCTCACGTCCCTCGAACAACTCCGCGTGGACCACAAGTTCGCCGTCTTCGGATATGTGCTGATGCCGGAACATGTCCATCTGCTTCTCTCGGAACCCAAATACCAGCCGCTCAGCGCCACGCTTCAGGTCCTGAAACAGAGCGTATCCAGCAGCTGCGCGAAACCGGTCGGCGCATCACCCGGACTCTTCTGGCTTCCCCGTTATTATGACTTCAACATTCGATCAATGGAGAAACGAATCGAGAAGTTGCAATATATCCACCGCAACCCCGTCAAGCGCGGACTTGTGCGAGAACCGGATCAGTGGAAGTGGAGTAGCTACCGGCAATACTTCGCCGGAGAGTCCGGCATCGTGAAAGTTTCATCAGATTGGGCGATGTGGTGGACACATAAGATGCCAACGTCTTAGCCTGAGTGTGCGAAGGATGGGATTAGATGAGGCGGATTCAAGATAAGGCGGGTGCCCCATCCTGAGCATCGCGAAGGGTGGGAGGAAACAAGGCGGGTGCCCTATAACGCGGGCCGGCCGGAACATGGGCATCCTCGAACGCATCAACACCGTCGGCATGGTCGTCCAAATCCTCGACACCGACCCCCTCAAAAACGCCACCCGCGCCGAAATCGTGAAGTATCTGACAGCTCCAGCGGGAACGCCCGCGAGGACCGCGTAAAGACAAGGCGGGTGTTTCAATTTTGGTTGAGTGGATTGCCGACTGGAGGCAAAAAGAACCACACCTGCCAATCGCTGGCAGATATGTAGCACCCTCACCACTGGAGGCAGAGATGAGGGCCACCAGCTACTATTAGGAATATCCTTGATGTCTTCAGAACCTAGCGATCTGCGCCATGAGATCTGCCATGCTCCATCTCTCGTTCTAGAAATTCACGCGATTCCTCAAAGACGCTATGCTCGAACCACTCGCCGACCATAGTATCTCGATGTAATAACCCTTCAGAACGATAACGACGCCCTGACGCACTTTCGTATCTCACCAACAGCTTTTGCCCCAATATGTCGTTTGAGGTCACAAGTTCGCGCTTTTGCCTACTCTCAAGATATGGCAGACGGCCAGTCGGCGCACCCGGCCAAGGAAGATTCGCAACATCAGTGGACCAGACCCACCATTTCAAGTTAAGTGCCGGCCCGTTTCCTATGTTTAACAACGCCATGATCGATGAATTGCCGTCAATAACAATAACAGGCCGCGATACGCCTTCAACCTGGTCGGCCGCGTGACGAGCTTGTTCTGACGCGCTATTGGCCTGCTGAACTGCCGCGTCCTTGATTTTCTCGGTGCTTGACACGTATCTCCAAACCAACAGAGCATTCACTACCAGCAAGATTAGCTGTCCGATCTGAATGGTGATTGACCAATTCATAGACCTAGCCCGTTCCTTCTAATTACTTACCGTCGTTGTAGACACCCTCGACGGTGCATCTGCAACCAATATGGAGAGGAACCGTAGGACGTTGTGTTCGTCGAAATGACTTGCTGGCTTGTCTCTGACAATACGGACAGCATATATCTGCAGGGTCGATTTTCCAGCCCTTGATGAATTGATACTCTTCGGAGACGAAACGCGCGTGGTTGTATGCTGCCCAACCGGCATTCCAGTAAGTGGTTGTAAGCAACTGCGCAACTTGGGCAGCATACTGCCAAGTATTAGCGACATCCTCCAAGTTCAGGGAGCTAAACTCAGGAGGCAGCGGCTGCAGTTGAAACAACTCGCGCAATGCAATCCTACGTCCCAAGCGATCCCTGATGTCGGGAACCTTCACAAGAAACTCAGTCGCTACAACTTTCCTTCGAAAAATCGGGGGATTCAGATCGGATACCAAGCCCGCCATTTCCTTCAACGTCAGAGTGTTAAGTAAGTTCTCGATGAGGATATTATGGCCCCGCGCTGCGAGGCCTAATTCGACAAGTTGCTCAAAGGTCGATCGATCGCGGTGATCGGCGGGCACCACATGCACCTTGTTGAGCTTAGTTGAATGACGAACATAGAGCTTTGAAGCCTTAAACCCGTATTTTGAAACGAGGGCGTCATCAATCTTCGCATCAGAAGGCTCACATTCAAACAACGTTGCCAAATCACAATCAGGTTGTATTTCAAGTTCTGCAACGGCATTCTCGCGGAACTCAAACATCAAATCTTGTCTGTCTTTTTCTGAGGCACTGGCCCACTCCGAAGAATTTTGTTTCTGAAGTTCGATAGAACTCAGATACTCCGGTTGAAAATCGGCAATATAGTTCTCGATTTCACGAACACGTATATTGCTTTTGGTGATCAACTCTACTAAATCACAACGCTGATTGTATGGAATAGAACTCCACTGTTCTTCTAAGGCAGACTTGAATGCTTCCGCCGTTTCCCCGCTGGTGTTATCGAGAGTAAGCGAGAATGTTGCTTTTGGATTTAGCAGCCATCCCCCATCGGCTAGTTGAGTTAGTGGCCCAACGTCCGGTCCGTCGCGAGCTGGTTCCGCGACTTGAACAGAACTAGCAACGGGAACCGCCACTCGCGAGAGCGATTCGCCGGATCCTCTTGTAGATAACGATGAATTAAGACGGGATACAGCCGGGCTGTTGATTATCAGGCGCCAAATAAGAACCACTAAAACTACTATGATTATGACCGAAAGCGCGTCCATAACTTTCACCGCCACTAGAGCAAGTGCAACAGCAGGAACCGAAGTAGAGAAGCCCGGTTCGAATGCCCACCATACTCTTGTGTCACCACCCAGAGCTAATGAATTTCAAGAGGAGAGTTCCTGGCTTTCCGGCTTTTGCAATGGAACACTTGCCTTTGCGTTCAGCCTTTATCTTTCCCTCCGCGAACCTCTGCGCCCTCTGCGTTCAGCTTTTGCTTTTATTTTTCCCCTGTGTTCCTCTGTGACCTCTGTGGTGATCCTTTTTAAATCCACGTTCATTCGTGGCGCTTTTGTCTGTGCCTTTCAATCGCCCTTCATAATTCGTCCTTCGTACTTCCCAATCGTCAATCAGCAATCATCAATCGACAATTCCCAGCACCTACTCTTCCACCACTGCTTCCACCTTCGCCGCAATCGCGCCCTTCGCCACCTGGGCCGTCATCGAGTCGCCGGGTTTCAACTGTGCGGCGTTCTTTACCAGATGTCCTTCTCCATCGAAGACCAGCGCATATCCGCGTTCCAGAATCGCCACCGGCGAAAGCGCATGAACTTGCGAGGTCATCCGTTCCAGCCGTGCGCGACGCTTCTCCATCACGCGACGCGTCGCCGAGGTCAACTCGTTCAGCTTCGCCTGCACTTCGCGTTCGCGCGACTCCAGTCGCGTCCGCAGATCGTGCGAGCGCACTCTCGTCGACGCCACGTCCAGACGCCGCCGCAACCCGCGCAACGTCTCTCGTAGCGCCATTACCGACCGCGACTGCAACTCGTCGATCTTCTGATCCCGTCGCGCAATCAGTTCATGCATGCGCGCGAATGCCCCGTGGTGCGCGAGCTGTGTCAGCGTATTGCGCGTGCTCAGCATTTGGTATCGCACCGCTCGCGACAGCCGCGTGCGCAGCCCGTTCACGCGGTCTTCCAACTCCTGTTTCGAGCGGATGACTATTTCCGCCGCCGCCGAAGGAGTAGGAGCGCGCAGGTCCGCCACAAAGTCGCAGATCGTGAAGTCCGTCTCATGCCCCACGGCCGAGATCACCGGGATCGTACTCGCCGCCACCGTGCGCGCCAACCCTTCGTCGTTGAACGCCGCCAGGTCTTCCACCGAGCCGCCGCCGCGCGCCACAATGATCACGTCGACGTTCTTCGCCTCGTTGAAGTAGCGCACGCCCGCCGAAACCTCCCCCGGTGCCGCCTCGCCCTGCACCTGCGCCGGGTAGATCAGGATGTTCACCGACTCGTGCCGGCGCCGCAGCACGTTCAGCATGTCCTGCACCGCCGCACCCGTCGCCGACGTCACGATTCCGATCGTCCGTGGCAGCGCCGGCAACGGCTTCTTGCGCGATTGCTCAAACAGTCCCTCCGCCGCCAGCCGCGCCTTCAGTTGCTCGAACGCCACTTGCAGAGCACCCGCTCCCATCGGCTCCATGTGCTCGGCCATCAGTTGCAATTCGCCGCGACCCTCGTAGATCGTGATCCGCCCGCGCACCAGCACCTGCATCCCGTTCTCGGGACGGAAGCGCAACAGCCGCGCCTGCATGCGGAACATCACGATGCGCAGTTGCGCGTCACCATCCTTCAGCGTGAAGTAGAGATGTCCCGAAGTTGCCGGACGATAGTTGGAGATCTCGCCCTCCACCCACGTATCCGTGAATTCGCGCTCCAGGTGTGTGCGCACCGCCGACACCAGTTCGCGTACCGGCCATATCCGGCGCTCCGGCTTGGCCAGCGTGAATTCAAAGGCGAATTGAGGTTGATCGGGCATCAGTCGTTCGCGCTATGCAGTGTACCGCAGGGCGTCGTCTTATCGCCGGAACGAATTGACGATCCACATCACCAGCGACAACACCACGCTCAACACGATGCACGTGCCCAGCGGGAAATAGACGCTCGTGTTCCCGCTCTTGCTCCGCCAACTGATGTCGCCAGGAAGACGCCCGATGGGAATATGAAGTTTGTCCGCGAACAGGATTACCGCCCCCACCGCCACCAGCAGCAGTCCCAACCCAAGGATCATTTTGCCGAAGTCGGCCATGGCGCTATTCTAACCGCCCGCCCGTGGCCTCGCAGTCACCGCCAGGGTACTGAGTAGTAAATAGAAATTGTTACTTCCACGCTACTCGTTACTCAATCGCCAAATGACTCCAATTCGTCGTCAACCCCGCATTATTTCCGGGGCGCTTCCACCATCTGCGGCGTCGCTGGCAGCAGCCTCACGGTGTTCGGCGTGCACGTCGTTTCGCTTTTTAATTTTGGCGATTCGCCGCCATTTTTTTCGAAATTGAACGCGTGAACATGAAAGCAGTCGTACCGCTTCATCGTTGGAGCCGTCAGCCTATACGTATACGTTTGCACCCGCGTCCAGAGCGGCTTCTTCAGGTCTTTGGAGTGCTGCGATACGTTTGGCGTAACGTTTATGTTCGGGGCTGGAGCGTTGTCTTGCGGAGCCGCCAGGCACAGTCCACTGGCGGCGAAGAGGAAGAAAGCGATCCCATGAGCACTGCGCATGTGAACACCTCCAAAGGACAGACGAATGATCCCGCCAAATGGTAGCGTCAAAGTGCGTTGCTTTGAACCCAATTCCCATGCGACTTTCCACCGCCTTGCGAAATTGGAACCCGCTTCCGTCGCCGATTAGTTTTTTGTGTACACCCGCCAACTGAACGCGCCGTTCGCAACGTATGTGCGAAGCTGTTGTAATCCGCCGTCGGGAACGTCATTGCATGCCGCGGAGCCGATCATGCGCGGATAACTCTGCGACATGAATCCGTTTTCGAACACCGCTAGTTCACAGAAGTTTACGAGTCCGCCGCGTTCAAAAAAAACAAACGTGCGATCCCCCGCAATTCCAGCAAATACGAGGCGGCGGCTGGCGCGGCCGGGTTCGTTATATTGGCCATTGTTAATCTGTTCGCCCGGGTTTGCCAGGTCGAAGTGACCATCCACCATGAACCACGAACGCACCGGTGCAGGCAACGGCGCGGTGCTGCGCACAACGTCAAAATTCGAGTCGAGCATGTGGTGTAACACTGTTGGCGTCGGCACTACTTCTACTTCGGAGACGGGTGATTCTGCCGGCACACCGCTCCGGCGTGCGACGAGCTGCCATCCAACCACGCCGATAGCGACGCCAACAATCAAGACGACGATGAGGAGCCAACGAGGCACTGTGTTTCACACCAACCGGAGACGGTAAAGTACTACTGATGCCAGTAAATTGTACGTCAACAATAAAACTGTATCGAATGAACTATGCTGATTCTCTTCCACGCCAGACTATTGCACGGGGCGCGTCTGCACATACTTGTCGAGCGGAATTTCAAAATACATCAACTCGTTGCCGTTGTTGTCTTTTACTCCCGTGACGTAGAGTGTCGCTCCGGAGGCTGCATCGGAGAGGCCGCTGACATCGAAAAAGACGAAGCCCGATTGCGTAGAGTGCGGCTCCACGGCCATCGCGGCAAAACGCGCTGACTCAAGTTCGGCCGCGACTTTCTTGGGGACCAGTCCCTTTACCTTTTTGTGTCCGGGGAGCGGAAAAGGCAAACGGTCGCGCGGCGAGTCGCCGGGAGTCGGAGCCTTGATGCGCGTCAGGCGACGGTAGATATCATCGTTGCTCAGCGGAGAAAGTTTGGACCGATCGCGCGTCACCAACTCCAAGCGCATGTTGACGAGAGGAACGGCACCATCGCGATCGTTGCTCACGACGAGAAAGATGGGAAGGATGCCGTGCTCGAGGTAATTGAAGTCGAATGTCTTCAGTTTTTCAGCCGTGTCGTAAGGATCGGCTGCGATCGTCACTTTCTCGTTGAGGTGTTCATCATGTGCGGGATATGTGCGCGCATGAGAAGCCCTTGGCATGACGAAAGTACGCGCTACCGCCAGCACAACGAGCGATGTGCAAACGAGCACGAGAGAGAGGATCTGTTTGCCCCGTGGACGCATAGGGGAATTATCGCCCGAGACCGGACTGGAGGCAAATTGCCACTCAAACGCCTGAGCGCAATGCCACGGGTAGCAAGTACAATGAAACGCGATGTTTTTGATCTACAGCGCGATACTAGCCGTGGCATTGCTGCTGAGCAGCCCGTTCTGGCTCGTGCAGATGATTCGTCTCGGGAAGTACAGGGCCGGACTCCGCGAGCGTCTGGGCTTTGTGCCGCGGCGCGTGCAACGGAACTCGAGTGGTCCGGTAGTGTGGATTCATGCGGTTTCGGTCGGCGAAGTGCTGGCGATTGGAACCCTTGTGCAGGAACTGCGTGCGAACATTCCTGCGTCGCGCGTTGTTGTCTCGACTACGACGCATACCGGACAAAAGCTAGCACGCGAGCGCTTCGGCGAAGAGAATGTTTTCTACTTCCCACTTGATCTTCCGTTCTGCATTGCCCCGTACCTTCGCAAGCTTCGTCCGTCACTCGTTGTCTTGGCGGAAACGGAATTCTGGCCGAACTTCATTCGCATGACGAGCGAGTCGGGTGCGCGATTGGCGGTGGTGAATGCGCGTATCAGCGACCGCTCCTATCCGAGGTACAAGCGTTTCCGCGGACTGCTGGCGCGCGTGCTTCGTTACGTCGATCTCTTCCTTGCGCAGAGCGAGGTGGATGCGCAACGTTTGTGCGAGATTGGCGCGCCCTCGGAGCGAGTTCGCGTCAGCGGCAATTTGAAGTTTGACGTTGCTCCGCCGAAAGAAGTGGCGCTAGTGGAGGAGTTGCGCGCGGAGATTGCAGCCAGTGACGCAGGCCCAGTGATTGTTGCCGGGAGCACAGTGGAAGACGAAGAAGAAATGGTGCTGACGGCGTTTCGCGCCGTGCTGCAAGGTCATCCACGCGCTGTGTTGCTATTGGCACCGCGACATAAAGAACGTTTTGAAGATGTGGCGCAGATGCTCTCCGAAAGCGAATTGCCATGGCGGCAACGCACGCTCTTCGAGACGGGCGAGCATGCGCTCGGCGGCGCGATCCTGCTGCTGGACTCCATCGGTGAGCTGGCATCGATTTACGCGCTGGGCGATGTGGCCTTCGTAGGAGGAAGCCTGGTGGCGTGCGGCGGGCACAACATTCTTGAACCGGCGCACTACGGCGTGCCCATTCTTATTGGTCCACACACGGAAAATTTTCGCGACATTGTCGAGCTGTTTGCACAAGCGAACGCGCGAATCGTTGTGTTGCCGGAGACCCTGGGTGAGATCACACTGGCGTTGCTGGCGCGCGAGGAAGAACGCAAGGCGCTCGGCGAGCGCGGGAGGCAAGTGCTGGCGACACAACGTGGCGCCACCGCTCGAACGATTGAATCGTTGCAAGGGCTGCTGACGAGAACTAAACAATGAATCCACTTTCGTCGATCTTCGGCGCAGTGGTGGGCGCACGCAACGCGCTCTATGATCGCGGAGTGCTACGGTCGCGACGGCTGTCGTCACCGGTTATCAGCATTGGAAATATCTCGGCCGGCGGCACCGGCAAGACTCCGTTCACGATTTCTCTTGGCGAGTTGCTGCAAAAACGCGGTATCGAGTTCGACGTACTCTCGCGCGGCTACCGGCGGCAAAGCAAGGGAGTGCTCGTTGTCGATCCGGAAGGCGACGTTGCGATGTACGGCGACGAGCCTGTCATGATTGCTTCGCGGCTCGGCGTGCCGGTGGTAGTGGGCGAAGAGCGATTCCTGGCGGGACGCGCTGCCGAAGAGAAATTTCCCGGGCGGCTGCATTTGCTGGACGACGGCTTCCAGCATCGGCAATTGGCGCGCGATTTTGATATCGTCCTGCTGGCTGTGGGCGATGAGCAAGACACACTGCTTCCCGTCGGGCGATTACGCGAACCGCTTGCGTCATTGAGCCGCGCGGATGCCGTGGTGATTCCGGAAGAGATGCGATGCGCCTTGCCGGTAGAAGATGGCAAAGTGTGGCGTGTCCGGCGGAGGCTGGTGCTGCCGGAACCGCACCTGCTTCACCCGGTAGCGTTCTGCGGCATCGCGAAACCGGAGCCATTCTTTGAGCAGTTGCAGGCTCAGGGCGTGGACGCAGCGGCGAAAATTCGATTTGCAGACCACCATGCATTCTCGTTGCGCGATGTGGCGAAGCTGAAGAAGACTGCGCGGGAATATGGCGCTGACGGCTTTATCTGTACGGAAAAGGATGCGGTGAAGCTGCGCGATTTTAGCCAGCTCGAACCGCTTGCAGTGGCGCGACTGGCGATGGAAATCATTGATGGAGAAGCCGTCGTGGATCAAATGCTGCGCAGAGTGCAGTTGTGTCCCAAGCCAGCCTGAAACGATCGTTGGCGCCGTTCGAGAGTTCTACTCTTCTACTTCCACTCTCCGAGTTTTTTCAGCTTACGGATCTTGCGCTTGATCAGATCGCGCTTGAGGGCGCTGATGTGCGAAATATAGAGCTTACCGTCGAGGTGATCGATTTCGTGGACGAAGGCGCGTGCCAGCAGATCCTCGCCGGTACACTCGTACCACTCGCCGTCCGCATTCTGCGCGCGTACCGTGACGCGCTTGGGGCGGGTCACGCTCTCACGGAAGTCCGGGATGGAGAGACAACCCTCGGTGCCGGCCTGCTTGCCTTCCACCTTGATGATCTTGGGGTTGGCGAGCACGAGCTTCATGCCAGGATCTTCCTTGAAACTGACATCGATGACGGAAAGGCGCAACGAGATGCCGATCTGTGGCGCGGCCAGACCGACTCCCTGGGCAACGTACATCGATTCAAACATATCTTCGACGAGCTGTTTCAGCTTGTCGTCGAATTCGATTACAGGTTTTCCCGGCGTCTCAAGGACAGGATCGCCGAACTTCACGATGGGATAGATCATTGTTCTTTGCAGGGCCGTGCCAATAGATCGACACATGCCAATCCAATCTCAATAATTTTTTAACTGCTCGCAGTACCCATGAAAATTGCGCAATGTCTCGAGCATGGAATCGCCGCCGAACTTATCGAGCGCGACGGTCGCGATAGCAATTGCCACCATGGACTCAGCCGCGACTCCGGCGGCGGGAACGACACAGACATCGGACCGCTCGTAGGCGGCCTTCACCGGTTCGCGCGTCGCGAAGTCCACGGACGCAAGCGGCCGGCGCAAAGTCGAGATGGGCTTGAGGTAGCCGCGCACGATAAGGTCGCAGCCATTGGAGACTCCACCTTCGATTCCGCCAGCGTGATTCGAGGCGCGTGTGAATCCCGAGAACCCGGAGCCCGTACGTTCGTATCCTATTTCATCATGGATGGACGATCCGGGGGAAGATGCGGCGAGCACACCGTCGCCGATTTCGACCGCCTTGACCGCCTGTAATGACATGACGGCGGCCGCCAGGCACGTGTCCAGACGCTCATCCCACTGGGCATACGTGCCGAGTCCGGGCGGAATGTTGTGCACAACGACTTCGAAGATTCCGCCGACGGTGTCGCCGGTGCGAAGCACTACATCGACTTCCGCCTTCATCGCCTGCTCGGATTCCGCATCGACGCAGCCAAGCAGAACCTCATCCTTGGCTGCCAGCGCAACCAGTTCTTCCCACTTCACCGCGCGACGCAGGCGCGCATTGCCAACCTGAATGACGTGGCTGAGGACCTCGATGCCGAGTTCACGCAGAAAAAGCTTGGCGATGGAACCAGCGGCGACGCGCGCTGTGGACTCGCGCGCCGAGGCACGTTCCAGCACGTAACGCGCTTCGGGAAGGTTGTACTTCAGAGCGCCGGCCAGGTCCGCGTGTCCAGGACGAGGAGACTTTACCGCCTTGTGTTTTGCGGGATCGCCGGGTTCGACGGGCAGCGACTCTTCCCAATTCTTCCAATCGCGGTTGGCGATGAGGATTGCGATCGGTGAGCCGATGGTGTGTCCGTGACGAACACCGGAAAGAATGTGCGCCGTGTCGGTCTCAATGCGCATGCGTCCACCGCGGCCGTATCCCTGTTGCCGGCGCCATAGCTCGCGATCCATGAACACTTGCTGGATGCCGAGTCCGGCGGGTAGGCCGGAGAGGTTGGCAACGAGGGCTTCGCCGTGAGATTCGCCTGCGGTGGTGAAACGGAGCATCTATCGATTGTAGCCGATGAGTCCGTTAATTGCGGATAGCAGCGTCCGCGAAGGAACGCAGATCGGAAAAAACCGCACCGGTTTGGGCTTCGGCCGGAGGCGTGGCGCCGTGGCCGGGTTGGCCCAGGCGGCGGTTGATCCAGACGGACGCGATGCCAAGTTCGCGGGCGGGAACGTGGTCGTGGTAGAGACTCTGCGCAACGTGCAGGACTTCGTCCTTGGGATGTCCGATACGCGCGAGGGCATACTCAAAGTTGCGATGCGATGGCTTGTAGCTGCCAACTTCGTCGGCCGTGATGATCCAGGTGAAAGGCTCGCCAAGTTTCTGATTGCTGGCCTCGAAGAGATTGCGATCGATGTTGCTGATGACAGCGAGTTTGAAACGATTGCGCAACAGGTTGAGGGCCGGAACAGTGTCCGGAAATGACTCCCAGTGTTGAAGGGAGTCTACGAGGAAGTCCAATTCTTCACCACAGAGAGGAACGGCGAAGCGCTGGCAAAGACTAGCGGCGCATTGCCCAAGCACGGAACGATATTTCTGATAAGGGCCGGCTTCGATGGCGGACTCGGCTTCGGCGTAGGCTTCGAGAATTTCGTTCGCCGATGGCTCGATATGGAAGGGTCCAAAAGCGAGGCGAACGGCGCGCAGGATGCCGGTTTCCCAATCAATGAGCGTGCCGTAGCAGTCGAAGGTGAGGACGCGAAAGCGCGAGTAGTCCATGAAGACAGTTTCACGTTTCCAGTTTCGAGTTTCAAGCGGGGAATTGTGGAGACGCAAAAAGCAAAGACAGCCGCGGATTACACGGATGAATTAGGGCTAAAGACAAGAGCAAGGCCATCCCAAGCCGCCGTGGTGCGGCTCAAGATGGCGCGAGACAAGTGAAACTCAGCCCTCGAGTTTCTTGGGGAGCAGTTCGTTGACCAGTGCGGGATTTGCCTTGCCCTTGGTGGCCTTCATCACGCCGCCGACAAAAAAGGCGATTACCGTCTTTTTGCCGGCGCGGTATTGCTCCACCTGCTTCGGGTTGGCGGCGATGACTTCGTCGATGATTTTCTCCAACTCGCCAGCGTCTGAAATCTGCTGCGGTTTTTCCTTCTCGTAGACGGCTGGGAAATCCTCGCGCCGCTCGAAACACTTGTCGTAGAGGTCCTTCAGCATTTTGCTGCTGATGGTGCCGGCTTCGGCAAGGTCGGCGGAGAGCAGCGCGCCTTCCATCGAAATGGGCGATTCGTCGAGCTCAAGGCCGGCTGCCTTCAGACGTCCGATCAATTCGGTCTGGATGATGTTGGCGAGTCGCTTCGGATTTTTTGCCTTGTGCGCGGCGGATTCGAACGCATCGGCCATGGCTTTGGTGAGCGTGAGTGTGTGCGCGTCACCCTCGGTGATGCCGTAGTCGGCCATCATGCGTGCGCGGCGAGCCTCGGGAAGCTCGGGTAAACGGGCGTGGATTTCGTCGCGCCATTTCTGATCTACCACCAGCGGAAGCAGGTCCGGCTCGGGGAAGTAGCGATAGTCGTGTGCGCGTTCCTTGGTGCGCATCGTGTAGGTGCGGCCCTCGGACGGATTGTAGAGGCGCGTCTCCTGCACGATTTTCCCGCCGGATTCGATGACTTCCTCGTGACGCTTGATTTCGTATTCGAGTGCCTGCTTGATAAAGCGGAACGAGTTGACGTTCTTGACCTCGGCCTTGGTGCCGAGTTCCTTTTGGCCGCGCGGGCGGATGGAGACGTTGGCGTCGCAACGCAGTGAGCCTTCCTCCATATTGCAGTCACTGACGCCGGTATAAAGGATGATCTCCTTCAACCGCGTGAGGTACTCGTAGGCTTCGTCGGGGGTAGAGATGTCAGGCTCGGAGACGATCTCGATGAGCGGCACACCGGAGCGGTTGAGATCGACGGAGGTGCGGTCATCGGAGGCGTTGACACCTTCATGCATACTCTTGCCGGCATCTTCCTCCACGTGCAGGCGCGTGATGCCGATGCGCTTCTTGCCGCCATCGGCGGTGTCGATCTCGATATAGCCGAACTCGGCCAGCGGCTTGTCGTACTGCGAGATCTGGTAGCCCTTCGGCAGGTCGGGATAGAAGTAATTCTTGCGCGCAAAGATTGAAGTCTCGTTGACCGTGCAGTTGAGGGCCTGCGCGGCAAGCACGGCGAATTCCACCACCTGGCGATTGAGCACGGGAAGTGCACCGGGAAGGCCAAGGCAGACAGGGCAGACATTGGAGTTCGGCGGCGCGCCAAACTCCGTGGAACAGGCACAGAAGGCCTTCGTTCGAGTAAGAAGCTGAACGTGGACCTCAAGTCCAATAACCGGCTCGTACTTGGAAGTGGTGGACATAACTGTTCGATTATAGAGAAAAGAGTGGAAAGAGCGGGAAGAGCAAAGACTTCAGGCATCCTGAGCCGCACTGGGATGGGTGCTGTGCGCAAGGGACGTGGAACAGAAAAACTGCACATTGTAACAACAGGCGCCAAGGAGGCGAACGAGCGCCGGAATTCTTACACGGGTAGACCGGAGGCCGACCGGGCCGAAAAGTGGGCAGGGCTGGTTGCGGCCACCGCTGGGGTTGTAGAATAGAGAGCCAAACAGCCCACGAGCAATCGCGACGGGATGTACCCGCCGGTGTTTCCATGAGCCGGCTGTTGCGAGCCAGGAAACCGATGAAGAGAGTTATTCCCGCACTGCTTTCCATAGTATTTGCAACCGCGGTGTTCGCCCAGCAGCCGCAAAATGCGCCATCACCGCAAATACCTACGGCCTCGTCAACGCCGTCGGACGAGACGGTGGTGGAAGAAATCGTGGCGCGCGTCAATGACTCGATTATCACGATGGCCGACCTGAAGCGCGAGCATGACCAGATTGTGCAGGAAGTTCACCAGCAGAACCCGCCGGACCCGAATGCAGTCATCGCCCAGCGCGACAAGAACGTGCTGCGCGACCTGATTTCGCAGCAGTTGCTGGTGCAGAAGGGCCGCGATCTTGGCATCTCGGTCGACACTGACGTGATCAGGCGTCTGGACGAACTGCGCAAGGAAATGCATGCCAGTTCGATGGAGGACCTGGAGAAGATCGCCGAACAGCAGGGCATATCGTTCGAGGATTTCAAGCAGAATCTGAAGAACCAGATCTTGAGCCAGAAGGTGATCGCACAGGAAGTCGGCGGACGCATACAGATCACGCATGAAGAGGCTCAGAAATGGTACGACGCTCACAAGAAGGAGCTTGACCAACCGGAGAGCGTAAGGCTGAGCGAGATATTGGTGGGTACTTCCACCCCACCACCCGCGGCAGGGACCGATCAGGGCGTGAGCGCTACCCCGGTCGATCCGACGCCGGAACAGATCGCTGCGGCAAAGACCAAGGCGGACGAAATTTACAAGCAACTGAAAGCGGGCGCGAAGTTCGCGGACCTGGCGCACAAGGACTCGAACGGCCCGACGGCAAGCCAGGGCGGAGACCTGGGATATTTCAAGCGTGGAATGCTCGCGAAGCAACTGGAAGACGTCACTTTCGCGATGAAGGAAGGCCAGTACACGGAGCCAATCCGCACCAAGCAGGGATGGGTGATTCTTGAAGTGACGGAACACACAACTGCGGGTGTGCCGCCGCTGGACAAGATCGAAAACCAGGTAATGAACGCGGTCTACGAGGAAAAGATCCAGCCGGCGTTGAAGGTCTACCTGACGAAATTGCGAGAGGACGCGTATATCAATATCAGGCCGGGCTACGTGGACACCGGCGCGAGTCCAAACCAGACCAACCTGATTTACACGAGCGCGGAATCGACGGCCGAGGCCAATGCCAAGGGTAAGTTAAAAAAGAAGAAACATTTCATCTTCTTCTAAGACAAGCAGAGCGGTATGCGGGGGCGGCCTGACGGCTGCCCCTTTTGTTTGTGAGGCGCTGCATTCGTCCGCCGGAGTGTTTCCCAGACGAATCGAATGCCGCAGTGCGATACCATAGGCACCTGGGTTTGACCGAAGGTCATATCCGAGGGGACAGGTTCGATGAAAGAGTTCTACCTGCGGGATTGCGCGAAGGAAGAAAACAAGACGATCACCAGCAGCTTCGTGGTCACCGCGAAGCAGATCAAGTCGAAGAAGTCGGGCGAGCCGTATCTGGACCTCACCCTGGCCGACCGCACGGGGCAGATCCAGGCAAAGATGTGGGACAACGTCGATGAAGTGTCGGGCGCCTTCGAACAGGACGATATCATCAAGGTCAAGGGACTCATCAATCGCTATAACCAGCGCTGGCAACTGACCATCCACAAGCTGCGGAAGATGGAGGAGAGCGAGGCTGATTTCGGCGACTATCTTCCCAAGACATTGAAGGATGTCGATGCAATGTGGGCGGAACTGGGCGAGTTCGTCGCCAGCATGGAGGATGAACACCTGCGCAAGCTGATCGAGGCGTTCATGGCGGACGAGAAGATCGCGACCGCTTACAAGCAGGCTCCCGCGGCCAAGACGCTGCATCACGCGTTCATCGGCGGATTGCTGGAGCACGTGGTTTCACTGTTCCACTCCTGCGACCTGATCGTGCGCAACTATCCGATCATTCATCGCGACCTGCTGCTGACGGGCGCATTCCTCCACGACATTGGAAAAGTGCATGAATTGGCCTACGCCCGGTCGTTTGCCTACACCACGGAAGGCCAACTGCTCGGGCACATGATCATCGAACTGGAAATGCTTCACGCGAAGATTGCGTTGGTGCCGGGATTCCCGGACGATCTGAAAATTCTCGTGGAACACCTGATCATCAGTCACCACGGGCAGTACGATTTCGGATCGCCGAAGCTGCCGATGTTCCCCGAGGCGCTGATGCTGCACTACCTCGATGACTTGGATTCGAAGATGGAAGCGATGCGGGCGCAGATGGAGCGCGACGCGGAGATGGAATCGCCGTGGACGAGTTACAACTCGTCGCTCGCGCGGCCTCTGCTGAATACGCGGAAATTCCTGTCGAGGAAGAAAGACGCGTAACCGGATGTGGCGCTAGCTGGCTAATGAAATTTTCTCTGACGAATACTTATATAAGAGGGCCGAATGTCTGAGTCGCGGGCAAAAAAGATCAAGCTCATCCTCTATGACGTGGATGGCGTGATGACGGACGGAACGATTTTTCTCTTCCCGGCGCCGGGTGGCGCGCAATCGGGAGCGACGCACCAGGACCGTCACGACAAGGCGGATGCGGGCGGCTATGCGATTGCCAGCAACGAAATCGTGGAGGCCAAGGGCTTCAACGCGCATGATGGCACGGCGATCTCCCTGGCGCGTCTGGCGGGATTGAAGCAGGGAGTGATCACCAAGCGTATTTCAGAGACGGTGCGGTTGCGTGCGCGCGACCTCAAACTAGAACACGTCTACCAGGGAGCGGCTGACAAACTGACGGTTTTTCGCGAAATTCTCGCCAAGGAAAAAATTTCCGCCGACGAAGTGGCATACGTCGGTGACGACATCATCGACCTGCCGGTAATGCGAGTGTGTGGGCTGGCGATTGCGGTGGGGAATGCGCGCGAGGAAGTAAAGCGCGAGTCGCACCACATTACCGAGCACACAGGCGGACATGGTGCAGTGCGCGATGCAGTGGAGTACATCCTGAAAGCGCAGGGCAAATTCGATGCGGCAGTCGAAGCCTATATCTCCGAGCGAACCCCGGTAGTGGAAAAGCTTCAATAGTTTGTTTTTGGATCATGCAGGCCGGGGCGAGAGTCCCGGCTTTTGCCGTTTCCAGAGAATAAAAAACCCACCGATCACGCCGACCGGTGGGTCACCGTTTCCCCTGAACAACGAGTCCGTCTTCAGGAGGCTCTGTGTACTTAGACGCAAAATCGCGGAAAAAGTTGTGAGGTGAGATGAATTTCCCGTTAAAAAGAATTAGCGCGGCACAAAAGGGCCATCCTCAATAATTTCAATACGCAGCGTCTTGGAAATGGTGCGGGTTAGTTCGGATAGGCTTGTTTGAGGTAATCCGCCACTTCCTGGCGAAGTCCCGCGTAACCGGAGTGAATGACGGTATGCAACGCGGCCTCGGCCGAAGACCCATGGCCAATCAAATCAAGGATCTGCCGGACGTCTTCCATCCCGTATGTGCGCGCAATGTACTGCACGGTGGCCAGCGATTCGGCGTATGCCACGGTAGCCTGTTGACTGTTAAGTCCCATGAACGATGACTCTAACTGGTTGAGTGGGAGGTCGTGTCCGGACTGGTAGAGCAAGGAAAGCTGGTGTCCAAAGCCGTTAAGCGAGCGCGGTTCCATTACTTGAGCGACACCTTCATTGAGCCACTGGGGACAGCGTCCGCCGGTAATCTGGTTTACGAACGAGTGGGTGAGTTCGTGGCGCAGGACGCGCGACAGTTCCGGGGTGACCGACGTGATTCCCTCGATTGGAATGCGGATCTTTCCGTCGTTGACGGCGCCAGTCCACGATGGTGACTGTGTCACGTCGAAGTAGGCGCGATTTGTATAAAGGATGACTGCGATGCTGGAGGGGGGCACTACGTCAAGCTGGCGCACCAGGTCGTTGTAATGCGACTCAAGCGTCTGGAGTATCGCCTTGCCGAGTGTGGCGGGCGTCTGGCTGCCTTCAAAGCGCAGGATAAAATGACCGCTCTCGGTTTCGACGAAGCCGGCTTCGACGCTCTGTTCGCGTTCGGCCTTGGCGAGAAGACTCTGCACAGTCGCATCCGGCCGGATGTCCAGCGATCGCTTCCACATGCGTATGGCTTCACGGTTACGGTCGGCGGCGAAGTAAGCGTAACCGGCCAGCGCAAGAGTATCGGCGGAGTTCGCGGCCAGCGAAACGGCTCTTTCGGCAATATCTACCGCGGCGTCCGTACGTCCAAGCTGTATGAGGATTGCGGCCTGGTGGTCAAGCAAAGGCGCATTCTCAGGGAGAAAATAGGAAGCGCGCTGGTAATAGGAGAGGGCTTGTTCGCGATGGCCCGCCTGCTGTTCGAACTGCCCGGCGAAGAAGTTAGCGGCGGCGGCGTAATTGGGCTTTCCGGTGGCTTCGGCGGCAGAAATGGCGTTCCTGTCCACTTCCCCGTTGTGGACAACCTCGGTTCCGAGCTTGGAGGGAAGCGGAAGCGGAACGGTGGGTGTAAGCTCTGGAGGCGGAGCAAGGACACGGTCGGCGCTGGCCGGTGGAGTGGGAAAACGGGGCGCGGCGGCAGTCTCTATGTGGTCCACGATCGAGGCTGGAATGGCGTACGAGTTGCCGTCCACTTCGTATTCGACTCGCCCGTTTTTGGTGTGCGCAGTGTCCGCATGGATTTGCCTGCCGTTCTTCAGAACGATGGTGTCCGCCAGCAGCGGCACGGCCAGGGCGACCACTACGATCAGGGTGGAAATGCGCACGAGGCGGATTTTAACAGAGCCCAAGGGTGGTGAACGTCCCCCGCAAGTAACCTGCGCAATGCGGTTCATGTGAGCGAAAGAGGGCAGACGATAGGATAGGGAACGGGTGGAGAGTTGACGGGTTCCTCTGCAAGGCGAATGAGGTTCTGGGCTGCGCTGCTGCTGGGCGCGCTGACGGCGCCGTGTGCGACTGCGCAGCAGGAGCAGGCAAGCAACATCGCTCTGCCGCCGTCCCCCACCATGGAGCTCTATCACGAGCTGCGCACGGTTGGGTTAAACACCTCCGTGGGTTACACGGCGCGCGATATCGTGCTGGATCGAGGCGACCTCCACTTTTACCTGAACAACGGGACGATCGCGTTTCTGAAGCCGGTCGACGGGCATGTCACGGGGGCATACTTTGAGGGCGACGGCGAAGTTCTGGTGCGACCTCCGAACCAGATGGAGCGCACCTCCCTCGGACTGTTCACTGGGTTGGGATACCTGGACGCTCACTTCGTTTCCGCATTTATTCGCTTCAACGACGATACTTATCAACGCCTGATCGCAAAGATGGAGCCGGCCGATGACGGAGCGGCGTTTGCCGCCGAGCACGCGGACCTGGTGACCAAGCTCTCCGGGATGGACGCGCTGCGGCTGTTTGCGACGTTCACCGATGCTCGCGGCGGCCCCGGAGGAGCAAAGGACGTTTTCTTCCATGCGCGCGTGATCAGTCAACTCGGGGACTTCGACGCGGTGTATGACTCCATGGCGGACGAGCAGGTGATGGTTGGCGCTCCTAAGATCACGCCGATGGGAACAGCCTATGACGTCTGGATGTCTTTTTCCGAGCAAAGTGCGAGACAAAGCCATGTTGCGAGAATCCACGATCCATGGCACTCACCGGAGTCCGTGCATGTAGCGGCGGTCAAGGTGGACGCTAAGCTGGAACCACCCGAGACGATCGAAGCGACTGCGGACCTTACACTGGATGTGCGCGTGGGTGGACAGCGGGCGTTGATGTTCGAACTATCACGTTACCTCAAAGTGCAGTCCGTGACGGCGAACGGGCAGCCGGTCGAGTTCATTCAGAACGAGGCAATTGCCGGCACGGATCTGGCCAAGCGCGGCAACGACCTGGTGACGGCTGTGTTGCCGCAGCCACTCAAAGCCGGGCAACCGCTGGAGATGAGCTTTGTCTATAAGGGCAACGTGATGACGCAGGCGGGAGCTGGCCTGCTCTACGTGGGCGAACGTGGAACCTGGTATCCGAACCGCGGGCCTGATATGACGAAGTTCGATCTGCGATTCCGCTGGCCGTCGGAGTGGACGTTGGTGGTTACCGGTAAGCGCACGTCGCTGGAGACCGATGGCAACGAGCTCGTGGGAACATGGACTTCCGAGGGACTGATTCCACTGGCTGGATTCAACCTCGGACAATATGAGCGCCGCTCGGCGCAGGCCGGCAAAGTAACGGTGGAGAGTTTTACGACCGGTGGAGTGGAACAGGCTCTTGCACAAAGCCAGCAGCGGAAAGTCATTGTGACGCGACCGGCGATTCCGGGGCAAGCTGGCGACACGGAAGCGGTCGTCGTGCTGCCGGCAGTGAATCTGAACCCCACGCAGGAAAGCCAGCAGGTAGCGGATCGCGCGGCGAAAGCGGTCGAACAATATAGCCAGTGGTTCGGACCGTATCCCTACAGCACGCTCGCGCTGACGCAGTTTCCTGGGCCAACGAGCCAGGGCTGGCCGACGCTCATCTTTCTCTCCAGCAAGGCGTTCCTGAACAATGACGAGATGACCCGCCTGAACATGTCGCCATTCCTGAAGATCCTGTATGGAGAAATCATGGAGGAGCACGAGACGGCGCACCAGTGGTGGGGCGATCTGGTTTCGTGGCGATCGTATCGCGACCAATGGGTCGACGAGGCGCTGGCAAATTACAGTGCAATCATGCTGCTGGAGCAGACGCGACCGCAGGATGTGAAGACGCTGCTCGATGGATATCGAGATGACCTGTTGCAGAAGAATGCGGATGGCCGTCGCTATGCCGACGCAGGGCCCGTCACGCTGGGATACAGGCTCTCGTCGTCGGTGTTTCCCGCTGGATACGTGGCCATCAGCTATGGACGCGGCACCTGGCTGTTGCACATGCTGCGCACGATGTTTCACGACCTCTCTCCGCAGACACAGGCGGGCAAGCCGGTGAATCAGGACGCACGGTTCCTGGCGGCGCTGCGGGACATGCGCGACGAGTACGCACACAAAGAAATGTCGACGGAGGACATGGAGCGGGTCTTTGAAAAACACATGCCGCCGGGCGCGGCTTATGAAGCGCCACACTCCTTGCAATGGTTCTTTGACGGCTGGATCAATGGCACGGCAATTCCAAAGATTGCGCTGGCGAACGTGAAATTCAGCCGTGACGGAAGGGAGTATGTGAGCTTCACGATCCGGCAGACCGAGTGTCCCGAGGATCTTGTGACGTCCGTACCGGTATATGCCGTGACGAAAGACGGCCGTCAGGTGTACGTGGCGCGCGTCTTCGCCGATGGACACGAATCGAAATTTCGCTTGGCTGTGCCTGCCGGAACGAAACGTCTTGTGCTCGATCCGGAAGACACCGTATTGGCACAAATCGACCGCTAGGCGTTCGCGAGCGGCTTCCGTTATAATAAAAAGGCTGCATACCCTGCACCTCGCGGAGAGGTGGCCGAGTGGCTGAAGGCGGCGGTTTGCTAAACCGTTATACGGTCAAAAGCTGTATCGGGGGTTCGAATCCCCCCCTCTCCGCCAGATACTTCCTATCATAGAGATACCTGCCTCTTTCCCATCTGCTTTACTGTTTCCGTACATCTTCATTGCTCTGGAGGCTGAGCATGAACCAAGCAAACGGCTTTGAGCTTCAGTTTGATGCAGCCGAAATCCCGGCTCTCGCTTCGCGATACGAATACACACTGGAGGACGCTGCGTTCAACTCTGGTGAACGGATTCGTTCCGGTTCCTGCTCAAGAGAGAACCTCATGGTAATTTTCAGGTGGAAGACGGGCGGGCGTGGAGTTTCGCGGCTTGGGAAAAACTCTGATGTTGAGATTGAAGATGCTCTGCGCCTTGCGGTGAAGGCCCAGACCGAGAGAGCGGCGATTTCAGTCTTGACCGGCCTCTACGGCGTAGATATTCCGGTCGCCTCAGCAGTGCTGACCGCCATCGACCCGGAAAAATACACCATCCTCGACTTCCGCGCTTTGGAAGCACTGGGAAATCCAACCTCGAACAGGTCGGTCGGCTTCTATCTCGTTTACCTAAAGGCTTGCCGCAGACTTGCTGCTTCGCACGGCGTGACGCTTCGCACGCTCGACCGTGCTCTTTGGCAGTGGTCGGCGGAGAGGTCGGCGGTTGTTGTCGAGCAACGGAGGCACGGGTTCTCCCGATGACGGCTGGGGGAGGTACATCCAAAGCGTTCAGAATTCACTCCACGCACGATTGATGCCGGCTTCGACTTCGTGTTCCCAAATTCTGAGAACGCGCCACCCGTTTATTCGCAGGTGTTTCCGTTGTCGTGCGGGTCTCCGAGGCTCTCATCGCTTCTGCGGATGGATGCTTCAACGTGCTTTGGGAGGAACTCAGTGTCCAGATCGCCATGCAGGCGCTGCAGTTCGCCAGCCGTCTGTCACCGTGTACGAGCGATGTGCTGCCGGGCGCCGAGGCAAGAGTCACGCGAGTCGTGCGAATGATCGAGCGCCGATCCACCTCCGGTCTCTCGCTCCGGAGCCTCGCGCGAGAGGCAAATCTGAGTCCCTATCATCTCCTCCGCATCTTCAAGCGCCTGATGGGCTTGACGCTACACCGGTACGTTCTGCACATGCGCTTGCGGGAAACGGCCATACGGCTCGTGCGGGAATCAACAAATGTCCTCGACATCGCGCTCGATTGCGGCTTCGGTGATGTATCGAATTTCAACCGCGTCTTCCCTTCCGCATTCGGGGCCAGCCCCCAAGCGTACCGCCGAAACCGGAATCACGGCGGCGCCGGCCAGTTCTCATACAAGCTAGGAACATAGATATATTTCAATGTTATTGATGGCGCGGGAAATTGCGGCCGGCCTCTCCCGAAGGGCGCCTGCCGTCTTCGTTGTGTGAGCGGATCGTATGGTATCGGACTGATGCTGAGTTGGCCCATGCTGATTTCGCCGCAGGCTATCGTCACTGCTGCGGCTTTTGCCATCGCCGTCGAGATTATCTCCGGCTACTATCCCGCGCACAAAGCTGCCGCGTTCGACCCAATCAGCGCATTACGATACGGATAGCTGGAAAGTATTTTGCGATACCTCCCGCACGAATGGGTTGCGAGTTGTTGTGAGGTGTGGTTCAATGGCGAACCGCGGGAGGCGATGTCATGCGTAAATTCGAAACCGTACTTACTCTCTCCTCATTGATGCTGGTCCTTCAACTGTTTGCGCTTGGTCAGGCGCAGACCAACAAGCAGGACGAAACCGCAGTAATCCGTGCTGGAGCGAATGTTGTCACGGTTCCCGTGGTCGTTACTGACAAACAAGGTCATCACATCATGGGATTGAAAAAGGATGACTTCGAGATCGAAGAGAACGGGAAACGGCAGAAACTGGAGTTCTTCGACGCCGTCCAACCGACGGATATAACTCCCGTGCAGCGTCCTCCGCAGCCGCAGCCGAACGCATACACCAACGAAATCGTGACCGACCAAAATCCTAAGCGCCTGGTGATCGTCGCGCTGGACCTTGCGGGCGCGACCTTCGACAATCAGGCGTATGCGCGGCAGGGAGTCATCGACTTCCTCAAGAAAGAGCTGAACGATAAGAACAGCCTGTTAGCGCTGGTCGTGATCGATGACTTTGGCGTGCACATGATTCACGACTTCACTACGGATGCGTCGGTCCTTCTCGCTGCGCTTCAGCAGATAAAGCCTTCCAACAACCCAGCCTCGGGAGCGCTCGTGAGCAGCACGTCCGGTTTGGCATCCGCCACGCAGGAAGCGGATAACCTCGCCACCGTGTTGCAGAACATGAATGCAAACCCGACGGCAATCATGAAGGCGCATGGCCAGGCGGACTTCGACCGGGCGATGTACGGAGTTGCCCTGTCGAGGCAGGGGTTGGCGGCCATCACCGTCGTCCAGGCGTTGCAATACCTCGCTCAGTACTTTGCCGTCGTACCTGGCCGCAAGACGCTGATCTGGGCGACCACCGGATTTCCATTCACGCTCAGCAGCAGCATGACGGAGTTGACCGGCGGCGTCAGCCAGGACCTCTTCCAACGCACGATGCAGATGCTGAACAACGCCAATATCTCCGTGTACCCGGTCGACATACAGGGGTTGCTCGGCGCGCGTCCGCCCAGCACGCAGCCGTCGCCTACGATCGATATGTCCGGCAACTCTGCCAACATCAACCAGCGCAGCTCGCAATTGAATTCCATGCAGGCACAGGTACTGCACGATCCACATGAAGATTTGATCAACACGATGCGTGCTGTAGCAGGCGCCACCGGCGGCGTCGCTTCTTACAACCATAACGATCTTGGGGGATCGTTCGTGCGAGCCGCCGACGACTCCTCCAGCTACTACGTGTTGGGCTATTACGTCACTGACACTAACAAGGAAGGCTGGCGCAAATTAAAGGTCAAGGTAGATCATCCTGGAACCGAGGTTCGTGCGCGGGATGGTTATTTCTACACAAAAGCTTCCTATGATCCGATGGCAAGCCGCCGAATAGATGAGATGGTGGCATTGCGGTCGCCGCTCGACTACACCACCCTGCCGCTGCTTGTGGCTTGGCAGAAAACGGAGAAAGAGGGAAGACTTCGCAAGGAGCAGTTCATGATTGTGGTGCCCCCAGAGTCTGTGCAGATTGATACTGCCAATAAGAATCACGTCAGTCTGGACTTTCTCGCCCTGGCGCGAGACGACTCCGGAGCGATCGTGATGAAAACTCCGATGTCGCAGATGTACGACCACAATCTTCCAGCCGACGGCGCCAGCCAAGTTCGCAAATACGGCGTGACCTACAAGAACGAACTGACACTTCCTCCCGGCAAGTATCAGGTTCGCTTTGTGGTGCGCGATAACGTGAGTGGCCGCATGGGTAGTGTGATGGTGCCCCTCACCGTGCAGTAATATCCTCGAACGGGGGAGATGGCGGGTGCGCTCCGGCGCGCGCCAAAATCTCCCTCCATTCACACATTTGTTCATCGATAGGTATCGATAAGTTAGATAGCACTACGTTGATGCCTGTCGGGTACCTACCAGAAATAGTAAGCACCACCTTGATGGCATATTTTACGAGTACATCTTTGTCAATAAGCGGCGTCGCTGTCTTGTGTCGGAGTACGATGTATGCCATGGAAGTGCTGTCTTCTGATCCCGCACGCCCCGGTTTCTGATGTTCGGCGATAAATCCACAACTTTTATGCCTGTTTTGGCAAACTCCGACTGTGTTTCCCGACCTCCAGCACCGAATAGTCTGTTATCACGACGATTCACACGACGAAATATCGTATAAAAAATCAGAGATTTCCTGATCGTAGTCTCCTGATTTTTGGATATTTCTTCTGAAAAATCCTCCCACTTTCTGCAAGCCACTGAAATTGTGAAGCTTTATTTGCCTCCGAATTTGGAACACGAATTGCCAACTTGAATGTCACCAATCATTGAGGATGGCTCTGTTTTCGGGTGGGCAGACCTGAAATCGGAGGATGTGGTGATTCCTGCCTGATGTGTGTTTAGGTTCCCCAAAAAATTAGGTCCCCAAAACAATCTTCAGGAGGCAGAGATGAAGCTGCGATTTACGCGGGCGCTTATAGGCCTGCTGCTGCTCGTCGGGTTGTCAACATTCGCCTATGGCGATAACGTTTATGCGACGATCCGTGGAACAGCGACAGATCCTACTGGCGCAGTCCTACCAGGCGTGAAGGTCACTGCGGCAAATACGGCCACTGGCCAAACCTTTTCGGTGACTTCGCGACAGAACGGCGAGTATCAATTCCTGCAGTTGCCGGTCGGCCCTTATGTCGTCACGGCGACAAAAAACCAGTTCAAGACGTTTAAGACCAGTACCATCACCCTTTCGCTGAACCAGGTCTACAGCCTGCCGATCAAACTTGAAGTCGGCAGCGCCAATGAAACCGTCGAGGTCAATGCCAATGCGGTACAGGTCGAGACGACCAACACGCAATTGCAGACCATCGTCGAGTCAAAGAAGATCACCGACCTTCCGCTGATCGGTCGCAACTGGACACAATTGGAGCAGTTGGCGCCTGGCGTGCAAAGTTCGTCCGACCGCTTCGGTACCTACTCCGTGAGCGGCAGCCAGTCGAACCAGAGCAGCTACCTGATCAACGGCATGGACTCCAACGACCTTCCGTTGAACACGCCCCTGATTCTGCCTAGTGCGGATGCCATTCAGGAATTCAACCTGATCACGAACACGCTCAATCCGGAATATGGACGCAACTCGGGCGCCATCGTGAACGCGGTCATCAAGAACGGAACCAACCAGTTCCACGGAGATCTCTTTGAGTTCTATCGTGACACGTTCCTGAATGACCGTAACTACTTCCAGAATGCAAAGCCGAAATACCACCAGAACATGTTCGGAGCCACCATTGGTGGTCCGATCATTAAGGACCGGACGTTCTTCTTCCTGTCGTACCAGGGAGTCCGTGCAGTCCAGCCGGCAAATAACGCTCCGGTCACGGTCTTTTCCGCTGCACAACGCAGTGGAGACTTCAGCGCTGATGGAGGCTTTGGTGGAAACGTATCTCCGTATGCGATGAAGGGCTCGGACGGCAACATGTATCCTGCCGGCACTCCCTACACGTCTGCTGGATGCCCCCAAGCGAATCCAAACTGCGCGGTGCTGTTCCCGAACGGCATCATCCCGACATCGGATTTCAATCCGCTGGCGGTCAACCTCATGAGTAAATATGTTCCGCTGCCCAACGCAGCGAACAACGAGTACGCCTTCAATGCGCAGAACAAGACATTCCAGAACCAGTACCTGGCTCGCATCGATCACACCATCTCGCAGAAGGACGCTCTCTGGGGCGTGTTGTTCTACCAGCGCGCGCCCGGAAGTTCAGACTTGCCATTTACCGGCGCCTCTCTTCCGGGTTGGGGCGAAGTGGATACGCGTTATCAGTACCAGTACACAGCTGACTGGACCCACACGCTTAGCGGCACTACGCTGAACGAGCTGCGGGTAGGGTGGACGTACTTCAACTTTGGAGCCGTCAATCCGCAGACAGTCGCGTCGCCAGCCTCCTTCGGTTTCACTGGCATCAAGCCACAGAATGCGGCGGCGGCCAGTATGCCCCGGCTAAGTGTCACCGGTTATTTCACGCTTGGCTTCAGCACCAACGGCCCACAACCTCGCGACGACCAGACGTATGAAATTACCGACAACTTCTCGCACATCGCGGGACGTCACACATTCAAGTTCGGCTTTGATGGCCGGCGTTTCTCGGTGGATAACCCGTTCTATGCCGTGAACAACGGCGCCTTCGGGTTTGGCGGCAGCGGCGGCTACAGCACGGGCGATCCGGCGGCGGACTTCCTGCTTGGTCTGCCTGACACTTATAGTCAGAACTCTGGTGGTCTGATTAATGCCCGCGCTTTCGAGTACTACCTCTATGCGCAGGATAGCTGGAAGATCAAGGACAACTTAACCTTGAATTACGGCACCGGCTATCAGATTGATACTCCCCTCAACAACAACCAGTTCCACGGAGAAGCCCTCAACTGCTTCATCCCCGGGCAGCAGAGCACGGTCTTCCCGACGGCTCCGGCTGGACTGGATTTTCCGGGCGATCCGGGTTGCACCAAGTCGGGCACCTCGATTCACTACAATCACTTCGGCCCACGTATCGGCATTGCCTGGGCTCCGAATCTCGGTTGGATTTCGGGTGGCAATTCCAATAAGTTCTCCATCCGTGCCGGCTGGGGTGTCTTCTACAACCGCTCGGAAGAAGAAGGTTCGTTGCAGAACCTTGCGGCTCCGCCGTATGGGTTCGGCTCTACCGGAGCCGGCAACCCGTCGCTCGCGAATCCCTTCGTGGACTTCGCGACTGGCGCGACTACGGCCAATCCCTTCCCATACAATAACTATCCAAAGCCCGGCGACACGACCATCGATTTCAGCCAGTACTACCCGATGATCCTCAACGTCACCGACCCCAAGTACGATGTGCCGTACGCGCAGAACTTTAACGTCACGATTCAGCGTGAATTCCCAAGCGACACAGTGCTGACCGTGGCCTACGTTGGCTCGATCGGTTCAAACCTTCTCCGAGCTTACGAGGCCAATCCCATTACGTTAACGGGAGCGGCCGCCTGCGCGGCAGATCCGACCTGTAATCCGGCGTTGGGCGGCAAACACTCCATCTACCAACACTATTACTTTCCGGATCACTCCGCAGTGAATGGCGCCATCTTCAGCTCCATGGGTATGCAACATACCGATGGCAGCTCGAACTACAACTCGCTGCAGGTGGGCGTCAGGAAGGGTACCACGCACGGACTCAACCTCCAGGCGAGCTACACCTATTCGCACGCAATGGATAACGCCTCTGGTTTGGAAAACAGCGGTTTCGGCGCGCGCGGCACCAATCCATACCCTGCGTATGCGTACCTGAACTATGGCGATTCGGGTTATGACGCCCGTCATCGTCTGGTCATCAGCTACCTCTACCAGATTCCGAACCTGCACAACTACTTGAGCTGGGCACCCAGCCCGGTCTTCAAGGGTTGGCAGATCTCCGGCATCACCACGTTCCAGACGGGCTTCCCGATCACGTTGGCGGACACTGGTTTCCGTTCGTTTACCTGCGACGCGCTGACCTTCTATGCGTGCCCGGATCAACCGAACTGGAATACCACCGGCTCCATTCAAACAATGGATCCTCGTAGCTCGTCGAAGAACTACTGGTTCAGTCCGACGGACTTCGTTCGCGCACCTTACGGCGTGATCGGCAACGCTGGCCGTAACTTCTTCCACGGACCCGGAATCAACAACACCGACTTCGTGCTGATGAAGGATACCTACATCGGCAGCAACGAAAACCGCTACGTTGAGATGCGCCTCGAAGCGTACAACCTGTTCAACCATACGCAGTTCAGCTCTCCGGTGAGTAACATTGCCAGTGGTAGCTTCGGCCGTGTCTTATCGGCGGCGGCTGGCCGCCAGGTTCAGCTTGCGCTGAAACTCTACTTCTAATAAATAGTTTTTCTATTGCACGACTTGGGGGCGCTCTGCGGAGCGCCCATTTTTTGGTCTGCGGATCTCCCGAATTCGCTGGCAATACATGACTCTGATCATGGTGTATTTCCGGGAAAGGATTCCTGTTGTAATCTGAATCACTCTGTTACTCCGGACACGGTGAATTTCCTCCAAAGGATCTCTTCTGCCGCCTGTATCCGTGATTTTCTCTAGGCAATGATCAACATTTCGCGTATCCGGCGCCAGTAAATTGCTATCACAACGATTTGCCCGGGGAAATACCGTATAAAAAATCAGAGATTCCCGGACGCGTATCTCCGATTTTCTGGATATTTCTCCCAGAAAATTCTTCCTCTTTCTGCAACTCACTGAAACTGTGACCGTTATGTGGTACCCGGATTTGGAATGCGGATTGCCTATCTTAACTACAACCAATCATCAAGGATGGTGCTGCTTTCGGGTGGGCAGACCTGAAATCAGAGAGCGTGGTTGTTCCTGCCTGACGTGAGTTTCGGTCCCCTAGAAAATTTAAGGTCCTCAAAACAATCTTCAGGAGGCAAATGATGAAGCTGCGATTTACTCGGGCGCTTGTGGGCCTGCTGCTGCTCATCGGGTTGTCGACATTCGCCTATGGCGATAACGTTTATGCGACGATCCGTGGAACAGCGACAGATCCTACTGGCGCAGTCCTACCAGGCGTGAAGGTCACTGCGGCAAATACGGCCACTGGCCAAACCTTTTCGGTGACTTCGCGACAGAACGGCGAGTATCAATTCCTGCAGTTGCCGGTCGGCCCTTATGTCGTCACGGCGACAAAAGACCAGTTCAAGACATTCAAGACCAGTGCCATCACGTTGGTGTTGAACCAGGTTTACGAGCTGCCGATCAAACTCGATGTTGGCAGCATGAATGAGACCGTCGAGGTCAATGCGAATGCGGTACAGGTCGAAACGACCAACACGCAATTGCAGACCATCGTCGAGTCAAAGAAGATCACCGACCTTCCGCTGATCGGCCGCAACTGGACGCAGTTGGAACAGTTGGCGCCCGGTGTGCAATCTTCGTCGGATCGCTTCGGTACCTATTCCGTCAGCGGCAGCCAGTCGAACCAGAGCAGCTACCTGATCAACGGTTTGGACTCCAACGACCTTCCGCTGAATACTCCGCTCATCGTTCCGAGCGCGGATGCCATTCAGGAATTCAACCTGATCACCAACACGATCAACCCCGAATACGGTCGCAACTCGGGCGCCATCGTGAACGCGGTCATTAAGAACGGAACCAACCAGTACCACGGTGACGTTTTTGATTTCTATCGCGACTCATTCCTCAACAATAAGAACTTTTTCCAGAAGACCGCGCCGAAGTACCACCAGAACATGTTCGGCGCCACTTTTGGCGGCCCGATCATCAAGGACCGGACGTTCTTCTTCGTGTCGTATCAGGGAATTCGCGCAGTCCAGCCACAGGCTGGCGGCAACGTAAAGGTCTTCTCGGCCGCTCAGCGCAATAACGGCGACTTCACTGGTGATTTTGCCGATACGACCCCGAATAATGCTAATGGTCAGTATGCCAATTGGTTCTCCGACCCGGCGAACTCGGGTGTTTGCCCTATGGGTTCAAGGGTTGCTCCTAACGGGCAAACCTATTGCAGCCAGTATTTCAATCCGACAGCTCCAAATGCTTACGGGACATTGGGCACCGTCATCGTCCCGACGGCTAATTTCAATCCGTTGGCCGTGGCCCTGATGACTAAATATGTGCCGCTGCCGAACGTCGGGTCGAACTATCAGTTCAACCCGCAATTGAAGCAATTCGCCAACCAGTACATCCTTCGTCTCGACCATGCTCTCAGCCAGCAGGACGCTCTCTGGGGCGTGTTGTTCTATCAGCGCAGCCCATCGTCTCAGGACCTGCCATTCACGGGGGCCTCGCTCGCGGGCTTTGGCGAAGTTGACACTCGCTATCAGTATCAGTACAACGTGGACTGGACGCACACCTTCAGCGGCACGACCCTGAACGAACTCCGGGCCGGCTGGACTTACTTCAACTTCGGCGCTGTCAATCCGCAGACGCCGGCACTACCCTCCTCGTTTGGCTTTACCGGCATCAATCCGCAAGACACGGCGGGAGCCGGCATGCCGTATGTTGGCGTCACGGGCTACTTCGGTCTTGGGTTCAGCACCAACGGTCCGCAACCTCGTGACGACCAGACGTATGAATTAACCGATAACTTCTCGCATATTGTCGGTCACCACACCTTGAAGTTCGGATTCGATGGCCGGCGCTTCTCGGTGGACAATCCGTTCTATGGCCGGAACAACGGCAGCTTCAGCTTCAGCACGTCCGGCAAATACTCTTCGGGCGATCCCGCAATGAACTACCTGCTGGGCGTTCCGTCTTCGTATGGCCAGGGTGCTGGTGGTCTCATCAACGCCCGTGCATACGAGGTCTACCTCTACGCACAGGACAGTTGGAAGATCCGGGATAACGTGACCCTGAATTACGGCACGGGTTGGCAGGTGGATACCCCGTTGAACAATAACCAGTTCAACGGTGAAGCCATCAACTGCTTTATCCCCGGACAACAGAGCACGATCTTCCCGACGGCTCCGGTTGGCCTGGATTTTCCAGGTGATCCGGGCTGCACCAAGTCCGGCACCACTACCCATTGGGGCCACTTCGGTCCTCGTATCGGCATTGCCTGGGCTCCGAATCTTGGCTGGATTTCGGGTGGTAACTCCAATAAGTTTTCCGTCCGCGCCGGCTGGGGCATCTTCTACAACCGCTCCGAGGAAGAAGGCTCGCTGCAGAACTTGGGTGCACCTCCGTACGGTGTGAACTCGAGCGGCGTTGCTGACGTGGGCGGATCTCCGGCTTTCGCCAATCCGTGGATGAACATCGCGACGGGTACTTCGATTCCGAATAAGTTCCCGTACACGAACTTCCCCAAGCCTGGCGACCCGATCGACTTCTCGCAGTTCTACCCGATGCAGTTGAACGTCACGGATCCGAAATACGACGTTCCATACGCGCAGAACTTCAACCTGACGATCCAACGTGAATTCCCCAGCGACATGGTACTGAGCGTTGGCTATGTGGGATCGGTTGGCCGGAACTTGATCCGTGCCTACGAGGGTAACCCAATTTCCCTCGCGGCAGCGCAAGCTTGTCTCGCAGACCCAACGTGCTCAGGCGGCGACTATGTATACCAGCACATCTATTACCCGAACCACTCTCCGTTAGCGCCGGGTGATATATTTGCCACCGCCGGCACACAACACACCGATGGCATCTCGAACTACAACTCCCTGCAGGTCAGCCTGAAGAAGGGAACCACGCACGGGCTAAACTTCCAACTCAGCTACACCTACTCGCACGCGCTCGACAATGCCTCTGGTCTGGAAAGCAGCGGCTTCGGCCTGCGCGGCACCAACCCGTACCCACAGTACGCGTATCTGAACTACGGCAACTCGGGCTATGACGCCCGTCACCGCCTCGTAGTCAGCTATGTGTACCAGGTTCCGAACCTGCATAACCATGTGAGCTGGGCTCCCAGCGCGCTCTTTAAGGGCTGGATGTTCTCCGGTATCACCACGCTGCAGAGCGGATTCCCGCTTACCATCGGCGACTCCGGTTTCACCTCTCTGACGTGTGATGCGTACACCTATTACGCATGTCCGGACGTGCCGAACTACAACGGCAACCTCCAGTACCAGAACACGCGGGCATATAACGCTGCGGGGCAGGGATACTACTATTTCAATTCCGCAGCGTTTACCCCGGCTGCGCTCGGCAGCTTCGGCAATGCCGCGCGCAACTTCTTCCACGGTCCCGGAATCAACAACACCGATTTCGTGATCGAGAAGGACACTTACATCGGCAGCAGCGAAACCCGCTTCGTGGCCATGCGCCTGGAAGCGTACAACCTGTTCAACCACACGCAGTTCCTGGGTAGTGGTATCGACACCGACGTACAGTCGGGTACCTTTGGCCAGGCGTTTTCCGCGGCTGCTGGTCGCCAGGTTCAGCTCGCGCTGAAGTTCTACTTCTAATCGATTTTTTCTTTGCACGACTTAGGGCGCTCTTCGGAGCGCCCATTTTTTTCGTCTGCGGAGATCCCTGATTTGCGGGCAATACCTGGCCAAGCTGGCGGGAATGCCATCGCCAATGCCGCCGGTTTCAGTTCAGAACTCTGATCAAATATTTTTTATCCATAACCACTAAAGTGCCATTCATTTTATGCGGCTTCCGGCTAATATCTCACAACCTGCTGCGACCCCACCCAGCGGTAAATATTTATACATCGATATAGGTAAATCTGCTCGCGCCCATTCTCGTAGCCGCTCTACTACCCATAGGAGGGCGAATGAGGAGCAGACGTTGTATTTACAGGTTGTTGGCGATTACGGTGTTCGCCGCGTTATCACTTGCCGGAAGCAGTCTGTGGGGGCAATCGACTTCCACTATTTACGGCACGGTGAAAGACAGCGGAGGAGCCGTCATAGCCAACGCGAAAGTGATAGCAACAAATCAGGGAACCGGAATTGCGTACGCCGGCCAGACGGATGGCACGGGCAACTACCAGATTACCGGCCTGCCGCCGGGCAGTTACCGCATTGAGGCCTCCGCACCTTCGATGCAGAAGAAAATTGTCACCGGCATGCAGGTAGACATCTCGCGCAATATTCAGCAGAACTTCGCGCTGGGTGTTGCGGCAGCTTCGCAGGAGGTAACAGTTTCGGCGGAGACGCCGGTCATCGAGTCGTCCACCATGACGGTCGGACAGGTCATCGATCAGAAAACAGTGCAGGAAGTTCCGCTCAATGGCCGTCACTTCGTCGACTTGGGGTTGCTGGTCCCCGGCTCGGTCACGCCGCCTCAATCCGGATTCCTTACGGCGCCTCTGCGTGGCCAGGGATCGTTTGCGTTCAACACCGCCGGTCAGCGGGAAGATACCATCAACTTCATGATTAACGGCATCAACCTGAACGACATGGTGCAGAACCAGATCACCTTCCAGCCATCGATTAACACCGTCTCCGAGTTCAAGGTCGACAACCAGACCTACAGCGCGGAGTTCGGTCGCAACTCGGGCGCCATCGTCAATATCGCAACTCGCTCTGGGACTAACCAGTTCCACGGCGAAGTCTTTGAGTTCCTGCGCAACGAGGCGCTGGACGCCCGCAACTACTTTCAAAGCAAAGGTCCGAAGGCTCCCTTCAAGCGCAACAACTTCGGCATCTCGGTGGGCGGGCCGATCATCAAGAACCGTACCTTCTTCTTTGCCAGCTACGAAGGCACCCGGCAGCGCCAGGGGCTTACCATCAACCAACCCGTACTGACTTCGGCTGAACGTGCCGGGGTCACCGATCCGACGAGCCAGAAGCTGGTCGCTCTGATTCCACAAGCCAACGTTGGGTCGAACATCTACCAGAGCGCGGCCACTGCTCCCGTGGATATCGATCAGGAAACGGGCGATATCTACCATCGAATCGGCAACAACGACAACCTGCACGGCTATTACGCATTCCAACGCGATAAACGTATTGAGCCGACCTTGCAGGGTAACAACATCACCGGTTTCGGCGACAATCGCGCCAGCCATCGCCAGATCGGCACAATTAACGAAACCCACACCTTCTCGACAAACGTTGTGAACGAAGCGCGTCTGGGCTTCAATCGCATTCACATCACCTTCGCACCCAACTTTGCACAAAGCCCATCGTCGGCGATGGGCGTTGCAACTGGCGCGGCGGCTGGTATACCGCAGTTCACAATCAACTCCATCGGCCTCAACTTCGGCGGTCCGGCCGGATTCCCGCAAGGACGCGGTGATACCACGGTCGTTCTTTCGGACACTCTAAGCTGGTTGAAGGGAAATCACTCGCTCCACATCGGCGGCGAATTCCGTCGCTTCAACAACAATAACTTCAGTGGAGACACCGGCCGCGCGACCTTCCTGAATGTTGCGGCGTTCCAGGCTGGAGATGTCAACTCTTTCGCCATCACCCCTGGTTCTCAAGCCAGCCGCATTTTCACTACTTCTCTCGCAGGCTTCATCCAGGACAACTGGAGAGTAAAACCTACTCTTACGCTGGAACTTGGCTTGCGATACGAGTGGAACGGCACGCCGGTGGAAGCCGACGGCCGGTTCGTCAACTTCATTCCATCGACGCTCTCGCTTGTGCGAGCCAATGGACCGTACAAACAGAGTGTGAAGAACTTCCAGCCGCGTCTCGGCTTCGCATGGGACGTTTTCAATAATCAGAAGACCGTGGTGCGCGGAGGATATGCGTTGGCAGCAGATCAGCCCGTCACCAACGCCGTCACCGGGCTTGCGTCGAACCCGCCGTTCGCCGCGCCGGTTTCGTTCGCCGGTTCTTCCGGCACTCCCTTCATTCCTCTGAGCACCGTGGGTAATCTGCCTCCGGCGCTTGGTACCCTGTCACCCGCTGCCATCGATCCAAACTTCCACAGTGCTTACGTGCAGTCGTACAACCTCAACATTCAGCACCAACTCACCCCAACGATGGCAATCATGGTTGGGTATTTCGGCAATAAGGGCACGGACCTGCGCCTTTCGGAAAACGTCAACCAATTTGTTAACGGCGTTCGTCCGCTTCCGGCCGTCTCCGCTTCGAGTCCTTACGCAGCGGGGCGTCAGCTCGGCAACATCGCGCTGATCACCAGTAAAGGCCGCTCGAACTACAACGCACTCTGGATCACTGCCAACAAGCACATGGGCCATGGCTTGCAGTTCGACGCGTCTTACACCTGGTCGAAGTCGCTGGACTACAACTCGCTCAGTTCGCAGGGGGTCGTGGTCCAGAACAGTCTGGATCCGGCCGGCAATTACGGTCCGTCGGATTTCGACGCGCGCAACCGCTTCGTGATAAGCGCAATCTATGACCTGCCATTCAAGGGCAATCGCCTGAAAGATGGCTGGCGCGTAACGACGATTACCCAGATACAGAGCGGCAATCCGATACCGAACATCGCTGTCTCTGGCTTAACGCAATTGACCGGTCTGCAAACCATCCGCCCGGACGTGAACGGCGCAATCGCTACCACGGGGAATCCGGCGCAATGGTATGTGAACCCAAAACTGTGCGATCCAAGAACCACGAACTGCAGTTCGGCGACGTTCATTCTGCCAGTAAGCGGTACGCCGTCGAGCTATGCGTACCACTTCGGAGACATGTCGAGAGGCGCGGTCTATGGGCCGGGCTTCGCTAACGTCGACTTCTCTCTGACAAAGACTACGAAGATCACGGAAAGGATCTCGCACGAGTTCCGCTTTGAGGTCTTCGACCTGTTGAACCACCCAAACTTCGGCAATCCCGGAACGCTCGTCGGAACCTCGTCGTTTGGCGTGATTCGCAGCACGCGTTTCCCGACCGGAGATTCTGGGTCGTCGCGTCAATTGCAGTTTGCGATGAAGATCATCTTCTAGTAGTCGCTCCCTGTTCCTTGTGGGCTGCAACCTTGTTGCAGCCCTTTTTTTATTCGGATTACTCTTCGGGTGGAGTACGCAGCGCGGCCGCGCTTTGGATGCCCTCGGCAACCTCAGGCAGAATTCCAAGATCGCGATAGATGGGGTGGATGAGTTCGCGAATCTGTTTCAATTGCGTGGAGAACCAGATCCCAGCCAGTACGCAGACTCCCCCGCCGATCCTCAACATGCCGGGCGCGCCGATGCGGCTTGCGACCGCGCCGGCAAGCAAGCTGCCAAACGGAGCCATGCCGGTAAAGGCCATGGAGTAAAAACTCATCACGCGTCCGCGCTTTTCATCGCTGACAATGGTCTGGAGAATCGTGTTGCTCGATGCCAATTGGTTAATCATTGCGTAACCAGCCACCAGCATCAGCAGGAGTGAAACCCAGAGCACGCGGGAACTGGCGAACAGCATCAGTGCGATGCCGAACAGTCCGGCCGCGTAGGGAATCGTCCTGCCAAGGCCGAGCACAGTCCTGCGCGCAGCCAGTCTCATCGCCGCCAGCAGCGCGCCCACTCCCGTAGCTCCCATCAGGAAGCCCAGCGTGTGCGGGCCGCCGTGCAGCACCTGGCTCGCGAACACCGGCATCAAAATTGTGTAAGGCATCCCGAAGAGGCTCACCAGCGCCAGCAACACCAGGATGCAACGAATCGGATGGAAACGGCTGACGTAAGTCCATCCCTCGCGCAGATCATGCAGGACGCGAGCTTCACTTGTTTTTGAACGGGCGACTTGTGGCGCAATGTGCATCATCAGCAATGACACAATTACCGCGATGTAGCTGATGCCGTCGATCAGGAAGCAGACACCCTCGCTGCTCGCTGCGATTACGAGGCCGGCAATGGACGGCCCGACAAGCCGCGCCGCATTCACCATCGAGGAATTCAGAGCGATCGCGTTTCCAAGGTCGGTGCGATTCTCCACCATCTGCACCACAAACGCCTGCCGCCCCGGCATGTCGACAGCGTTCACCACGCCCTGGAAGAGGCTGAGCCAGAGAATGTCCCAGAAAGTAATGGTGTGCGTCAGCGTCAGTGCGGCGAGCGCGAACGATTGCAGCATCGAGAGCGTCTGCGTTACCACGAGAACGTGATGACGGTTCAAGCGGTCCACCCACACGCCGGCGAATGGACCTATCAGAAACGTCGGAATCTGCCCGGAGAATCCGATTACTCCCAGCAGGAAGGCGGAACCGGTAAGCCGGTAAACCAGCCAAGCCTGCGCAATGCGTGTCATCCACGTGCCGATGAGGGAGATGCTCTGGCCGCCAAAAAATAGGCGATAGTTGCGTGACCGCAGGGCTCGGACAGCAAACGTCCATCCCGAAGAAGATTGTTTCGTCGTGTTGGTAGCCAAATTTCCCGCCGCTCGTCCGTAACGTTTATACCTTCACTCTAGTAGAAATCGCCCGTCGCTGCATAGCGCGGCAAACACCTTCGCAGACGAACCTGCCGGAGGGAGTGGATTGGAACTACGCCTTGGCGGCCGGGGATTGGAGCTGTTCCAGCAGTCGCGCCAGGCGCAGCACCTCATAGTCCGCTCCAGCCGAGCCGCTGATTTGAATTCCCACCGGACAGCCCGAGCCAGCCGTCCCGCAGGGAACGGTCACGGAAGGAAGCCCGAGAACATTGAACGGCCGCGTATTACGCAGCAGCAACAACTCGTGTTTTCGCAGGGTCGCCATGTCAGTGAGGCCGGTCAGCAGTGGCGGCTCGATGGGAACCGTTGGCGTCAACAGTAAATCTACATTAGTAAATATGTCGCGAGTGCGTCCGCGAAGCAGGTCGAGCTCGCGCCGCTTCTCCACATACGTCGCCATTGGAGTGTCGCGCCCGCTGAGAATCCTTTGTAATGTCGCGGGCTGGTACTCGCTGCCTTGTGTGTGCAGGAAGCGTTCGTGGTATGCGTAAGATTCCGCGGTCGAGACCGTGCGGTCAGTGTCAACGGGGATGGCGACTTCCTTGATCTCGCGTACATGCTCCGCCAGCGCCTTCACGGCGAAATCAAAGCAACTTTCGACACCCGGGTCGATCTCATCAAAGAAGAAATCGCGGACGATACCGACTCGTAGCGCGCCGATGTCAGTCTCCCGTTCCGATTGCACAACCGTTCTCGGAAAGCCGAAGGTCTGTCCGGCCAGCGACGACATCATGATCTCAGCGTCGCGAACCGTGCGCGTTATCGGACCAACGTGGTCAAAAGACCACGACAAAGGAATTACGCCGTCCGTGGAAACCAATCCGTAGGTAGGCTTGTGACCGACCAGTCCACAACAGGCAGACGGGAGACGAATCGACCCGGCCGTATCCGTGCCGAGCGCGGCGAAGCACAAATGCGCAGCAACGGCAGCAGCTGAACCGGAAGAGGAGCCGCCGGTCGTACGTTCGGGGCAAACCGGATTCCTAGCTGGTCCATAGGCACTGATCAACCCGCTGCCGCCATAAGCAAATTCATGCAGATTGAGTTTCCCTACAATAATGGCGCCGGCGCTTCGTAATCTCCGCACAACCGGAGCGTCTGTCAGTGCAACGTTCTTCCGCAACACGTTGCTGGCGGCCGTCGTCGGCACACCCGCGACGTCGATCAGATCCTTCAGCCCAACCGGTACGCCATGCAAAGGCCCACGCCATCTGCCATTCACAAGTTCGTTCTCCGCAATTCTCGCCTCCGCCAGTGCCTGCTCGGACATCACCGTGATGAACGAATTCAATAGAGTGTCCAGTTGTGATATCCGCTCCAGGCAGCGCTCCGTCACTTCCACCGGAGAAAGTTGCAGGTTGCGTATCAGTGGCGCGAGTTCTGCAATGCTCAGTTGCAGGAAGTCCGTTGCAGCGAATGTGGGTTGTTCCATCGATCGATCCTCATCAGAACTCTAACGCAGGTATGGCGCGAAGGTGTAGCTGGAAACGTCAGGATTGACCGGGAACTTTCGCGAATTGCAACTTCTTCCTCGACAGATCCAGCCGGAAGCAGATAGCACCAAAGCATCAGTACGTACACCAGCCTTGGAGCCACTTTATCCCCGGTTATATCCACAGGAGAACTGCTTTAGTTTGGAGTGAGGCCCCCTCCTCTGGCGGAGCCCCGCGGCGGGCCTTTTGATCTTTGCTCGGAGCCGCATAAAAGCGAATGGCCCGCGTGCTGCACGGGCCATTTATTCTCTTTAGGTTATGCCTATCGCGCGCCGCTATGGAGGACGATTACTGCACCATCGCGATCCGGTTCAGTTCGCGCTGAATCACGTCGATCGCGCAACCCGAACCCTCCACTGTCGAGATCGCATCGCGCGCCGCTTCCGGCGAAACTCCATAGCCTCGTCCAGTGAGAAATATCTGTAGCAATTCAGCCGCGCCCCGCGAGTCCAGCTCGCTGTCGAGCAATTCATTCCGCAATGCCGCTAGTTCCGGTACTGAGAATTTTTCCACCATCACATGTCACCTCCGACTCCGCGAACCTTTGTAGAATTAGACAGCGTGGATGGCGGATAGTTGCACCCTTTTCGTAATTTTTCCGGCCTTGCTGCTTTCCCTCTGTGGACTTATACAATATTTGTGAATCTTTTGTGAAACTTTTAGAGTTCTTCTGCGTTTATCGTTCACATTCCGGCTACATGGCATTTATCGGATAGCGCCGCAAGAAAGTTCAGCATGAAAAGGGTTCGCGGGGCGTTTGGGCCATCGAGCAGATTTTTTTGGCCACGGGCCGCATCGGGACGGTTCCCGCCCCCCTTTCATATTCCTAAGGTTACGTTGCCATGCGAAGGCGTTTTACCCGGATTTCGCGCATTCACCACGGAACACTCGCAGGCTTGCGTAATAAGATATTGTTAACGGTCCAATTCGCTCGACTGGGGAACTCATGGCAGCCACAATTCTCGATGGCACTAAGATCGCCGCGGACATCAAGACTGAAGTTGCTGAACAAGTCCGGCAACTAAATTCAATCTCCATCCGTCCCGGTCTCGCCGCCGTACTCGTAGGGCACGACCCGGCCTCGGAAATATACGTCCGTAACAAGGTGAAGACCTGCGAGGCGCTCGGCATCTACAGTGAGAAGGTCACTCCACCCGAAACGTGGACGACTGAACAGATGTTACAGCTCATTACCGAGCTCAATGCACGCGATGACATCGATGGCATCCTCGTTCAGCTTCCACTTCCCCGCCAGATAGACGCAAAAAGAGTTCTTCTCACCGTCGATCCCGCCAAGGACGTTGACGGCTTTCACCCGATGAACGTCGGATTTCTCTCCACCGTTCGACCCGCGCTCGTCCCCTGCACGCCAGCCGGTTGCATGGAGATTCTTCGCCGCAGCGGCATTACCGTCGAAGGGAAAGAAGCGGTTGTCGTCGGCCGCAGCGATATCGTCGGCAAGCCGGTAGCGATGTTGCTGACCAATGCGAACGCCACGGTTACTATCTGCCACTCGCGAACCCACGATCTGCCGGGCGTCTGCCGCCGTGCCGATATACTAATTGCCGCCATTGGCAAGGCGGGCATGATCACGCCCGAGTTTGTAAAGCCAGGTGCGACGGTGATCGACGTCGGCATCAATCGGATTACGGAACGCGCGCAGTTTGAGCTGTTCTTCGCCGGCGATACCAGGCGTGAGGCCAGCTTTGCCAAGAACGGGTCCACGCTCGTTGGTGACGTGCATCCAAAGGTGGCTGAGATTGCCGGAGCCTTCACACCAGTTCCCGGCGGCGTAGGCCCGCTGACCATCGCCATGCTGATGTCGAACACTGTAAAGGCCGCACGAATGCGCCGTGGGCTGGAACCCGGCGAGGCCAAATAGTGAGGGCAACTTGCTGAAAGTCGGATTGACTGGTGGCGTCGCCTGCGGAAAGAGCACCGTGCTTGCAATGTTTGCCGAGCGTGGCGCGCAAGTGCTTCGTGCCGACGAAGTTGCTCATCTGCTTATGCAGCCGGGCAAACCTGTTTATGAGCGTATCATCCAATCTTTCGGAACGAGCATCCTAGATAGAGATGGATCAATCAGCCGCCCGGCACTTGCGCAACTTGCTTTCGCGGGACGCATCGAAGAATTGAACACGATTGTGCATCCGGCGGTTATCGCATGGCAGGACGAATGGATGGCAAAGATCTTCCGTCATGCCCCCCGGGCCATCGCGGTTGTGGAAGCGGCGCTCATGGTGGAGGCCGGTTCGTACAAGCGGTTGGATAAGTTGATTACCGTGACGTGCTCGCTTGAACAGAAGATTCAGCGTTTTGCGGCGCGCTCCGGTCTGCCGGAAGATGCAGCTCGCCGGGAGGTGGAACTCCGGATGGCTGCACAGATCTCCGAAGAAGAGAAAGTAGCACTGTCTGACCATGTGATCGACAACTCCGGCACAATCCGGCATTCCGAAGAGCAGGTTGATCAAGTTTGGAGCGCTCTGCGCAAAGATGAGGAAGCTCGCGCGAGGCAAATTCCGTCGTAACACGTCTATATATAAGATGTGATCCCCGCGGTCCCCATGTCCGCGCTCAAATGATGGAGACAAAGATGAAACTGGCAAGGCCGATTTTTCTCGGGGTAGTTTTCGCCATCGCATTCTTCATGTACACCAGCTACCGCTTCGCAACTCCGCCCGCGAGCTGGGTAACGCGCAACAAGTTGCAGATCACCGAGGCTGCCGGCCCGCAATCACTGGACCCCGAAGAGCTGAACAATATCAATGTCTACAAACGAACGCTGCCTTCCGTCGTCAACATCACTTCGACTTCAGTGGCGTATGACTTCTTCTGGGGTGCTGTGCCGGAGCAGGGCGCCGGTTCCGGTTTTATCATCGATAAAGAAGGTCACATTCTTACCAACTATCACGTCGTGGCCAACGCGCAAAAACTGCGCGTGACGCTTTCCAACAAGAAGCAGTATCCGGCTCAGCTCGTCGGCGTCGACAAGACTCGCGATCTTGCCGTCATCCAGATCAAGGCGCCGAACCTCGTGCCCGCCGTGCTTGGCGCATCGAAGGGCCTTCAAGTAGGTCAGAAGGTGTACGCCATCGGTGACCCCTTTGGCATGTTCAGCGGCACCATGACGCGCGGCATTATCAGTTCCATTCGCACTGTCCAGGAACCGAACGGCACCTACATTGATCAGGCCATTCAGACTGACGCGGCGATTAATCCCGGCAATTCCGGTGGTCCCCTGTTGAACTCGCACGGCGATGTCATCGGCATCAATACAATGATCGCCGGCACTGCCGGACAGAATGCCGGCATTGGTTTCGCCATCCCCATCGACGGCGCCAAGGCCGTCATCAATGACATCGTGCAATACGGTCGGGTACGGCGTCCTTCGCTCGGGATACTCCCTCTCGCGGTTGACCCCGATCTTGCCGATCAGCTCGGTCTGCCGGTCAGGAACGGCGTCCTTATCATGAAGGTCGTCCCCGGTGGTTCCGCTGATCGTGCCGGTTTGCTCGGCGGTAACCAGCGCGCCTATCTCGGCAACAACGAGATTCTCCTTGGCGGAGACCTCATCGTCGCCATCGATGGACAACCCGTGCGAGACATGCCGGACATCGTCCATGTCATGGACAACCATCACTCCGGCGATGTTGTCACCGTTACCATCTATCGCGGCCGCCGCAAGATGGACGTCAAGGTGATACTCGAAGAGCCAGGCAGCGCAACGGAACGCGCCGTTTGAAACCGGGAAGCATAAGCAAAGGCCCGCGCCTCGGATCCTCGTGGGCCTTTTGCATTTCCGGACAGGCCGGGCACTACAATGGACGTCCCATGAACATCGATTCCATCCGCGAATACTGTCTCGCCTTTCCTCACGTGACTGAAAAAATTCAGTGGGACGAAGACCTCTGCTTCAAAGTCGGCGGCAAAATGTTCTGCGTTCTTCCGCTCGAACCGTGTCCTCTCGTTATCTCCTTCAAGTGCACACCCGAAAGTTTCTTCCAACTTCAGGAGATCGAAGGCATTGTCCCCGCGCCTTACCTCGCGAAGAACAAATGGGTGAGCCTTGAGCGCTTCAGTGTCTTGCGCGATGACGAACTCCGCGACGCTCTCGCAACTTCGTACCGCCTTGTGTGGGAGAAGCTCCCGAAGAGACTGCAGAATGAATTGGCGTCTCCTGTTGCCGGCAAGAAGGCTCCAAAGAAAAAGCCTGCGCAGAAACCACGCGCAGGCACTTCATCCAAATCTCGCAAACGTTAATCTATTGCCGCGTTATTCCATCATCAGTACCGCCCGATTCCGCAGCGTTCCGTTGTGCATCGATACCAGCACATCGTTCGCTTTTTCCAGCGGGAACCTGGTGATGACTGGTCTCACTCCATGTGCGGCAGCGAACTCCAATGTGTCGCGAACATCACGCCGCCCTCCCGAAGGTGATCCAAACAGCTTGCGCCGTCCGCCAATCAAGTCCGTCGGGGTCACCTGGACCGTTCCCGCGTCCGCGCCCAATACGACCATTGTTCCGTCTGCCGCAAGTCCGGGGAATGCTTGCGTCATCGATGTCACGTTCGGCGCGGTCGCTAGGATGATGTCCGGGCCGCCGTCCCATGCACGCAGCGCCGATACCACGTCTTCTGCCTTGGCGTTGATGAATTTCTCTGCGCCCATTGCGTGTGCTTCTTTTTCCTTGTCGCTTGATGTCGAGATGACGGCCACTCGTCCTGCCATGGCCTTGGCGAAAAGAATCGCGAGATGTCCCAGTCCGCCCATTCCGATGACCGCGACTTTTTGTCCAACTTCATACTTCGCGTTTCGCAGCCCGTTGAACACCGTCAATCCTGCGCACATCAGCGGCGCAGCATCGGCGAAGTCGATCGCGTCTGGAATTGGCGCAACGAAAGCCGCCGGGGCCAGCATGTACTCCGCGTATCCCCCGTCCGTTGTGACTCCCGTGACCTGACCTTCCCGGCAAAGGATTTCGTTTCCGCTGACGCAGTACTTGCAATGCCCGCATGACGAATACAGCCATGGCATCCCAACGCGATCTCCAACGGCAGGCCAGTTCACACCGGGACCAACTTCATCCACGACGCCCGCGACCTCGTGTCCCGGCACGACTGGGTATCGTTCAAATCCAAAGGCGTGTTGCTGTACGAATAAATCGCTGTGGCACACGCCGCATGCCTTGATCTTGATGACGACCTGCCCCGGCCCCGGTTTCGGCTTTGGGCGATCTTCTATCACGAGCGCTTTCTGTGGTTCACGAATGACTGCGGCTCTCATGCGAACTCCTGCTTCGAAAGTGATGGGCATATAGATGTTGCGACGACCATTTGCGATCCAGATTACGTCGCGGGCATCTCATTACACGGAAAACAATATCTTCTCTGCAATTGACTCGGATTCCCGGGTGAGATAGTTTCAATCAACCACGGGACACCACATGACCAAACGACTCTACGGATACGTCTGCTTGCTTGTACTTTTTGCCTGCGCTGCTCCGGCCATTGCCGATGGCTTTCATCCTGTTCACGCGAAGAAGGCCATGGTCGTCAGCGTGCACGAAGTAGCCTCCAGGGTGGGCGCCGGCATCATGAAGGCCGGCGGCAATGCCGTGGATGCCGCAGTTGCCACGGGCTTTGCCCTCGCTGTCGTTCATCCCGCAGCGGGCAACATCGGCGGTGGCGGATTCATGCTTTTCCGCAAGGCCAATGGTGAGGCCCATTTCCTCGACTTTCGCGAAAAGGCTCCGGATGAGGCCACTGCCAATATGTACCTTGACGCCAACGGCAACGTCATCCCCGGCATGAGCATCATTGGCTACAAGGCCATCGGCGTCCCCGGTTCTGTCGCCGGTCTTGTCTATGCCGAAAAGAAATGGGGCAAGCTGACACTCGCGCAAGTTATGGCGCCTGCCATTCGCCTCGCCCGCGATGGCGTCGTCCTCACCTATGCCGAAGCGCAGATGATGCGCGACCCGCTGCTGGCAAAGTTCCCCGAGACTTACCGCATCTTCCAGCGCAACGGCCGGTATTACCAGCCAGGTGAACTCTTCCGGCAGCCCGAACTCGCGCGCACTCTCGAACGCATCGCGAAAAATCCCGAGACGTTTTATCGCGGCGCCATGGCGCACCAGATCGCCGCTGCCATCCAGAAGGGCGGAGGCATTATCACCGCCAAGGATCTTGCCGATTACAAAGTTGTTGATCGCCGCCCCGTCACTGGAACCTATCGCGGCTACAAAATTATCAGCGCGCCGCCGCCCTCATCCGGCGGAGCCGTGCTCATCGAGATCCTCAACATTCTTGAGGGCTACGACATGGCTTCCTTCGGACGCAACTCAGCCGAAGCCATTCACCTCACCGCCGAGGCCGAGCGTCGCGCCTTCTACGATCGCGCCGAGTTCATGGGCGACCCTGATTTCTCCAACGTTCCCATCGCGCAACTCATCGATAAGAAATATGCCGCCAAGTGGCGCGAGTCCATCGATCCCGACCATGCCACCCCGAGTAACCAGCTCAAACGCCCCAGCTTCGACGGTCTTGATCGCTTTGCTGCGCTGCACAAGCCCTACATCGGTCCCGAACCCGATCACACCACGCACTACTCGGTCGTCGATCCCGAAGGCAATGCCGTCTCCGTCACCACTACGCTCAACGACTCCTTTGGATCGCGCGTCACCGCCACCGGTCTCGGCTTCCTACTCAACGACGAGATGGACGACTTCACCTCCAAGCCCGGCGTACCGAACATGTTCGGCCTCATCCAAGGGAAGGCCAACGCCATCGCTCCCGGCCATCGTCCGCTCTCGGCCATGACGCCGACGATGGTTACGCGCGACGGGAAACTCTACATGGTGCTTGGTTCGCCCGGCGGTCCGACGATCATTACGACCGTGCTGAATACATTGATGAATGTCATTGATTACCGTCTTGACATTCAGCGTGCTGTTGATTCCGCCCGTTTCCATCATCAGTGGATGCCCGACGAGTTGCGCGTGGAAGCCTGGCAGCTTTCTCCGGACACGATGAAGATGCTGGAAAAAATGGGTTACAAGCTTCGCCGCACCGGTTCCTGGGGCG
>Ga0307375_10000296_pt1 | contig 66416 bp, 69 predicted proteins | sample TR1MG_FD_202531 | JGI IMG/M metagenome (GOLD analysis project Ga0307375, IMG submission 202531) | Soil microbial communities from Risofladan, Vaasa, Finland - TR-1 | ecosystem: Environmental > Terrestrial > Soil > Coastal area > Acid sulfate soil | place: Finland: Risofladan, Vaasa | collected... | reverse complement strand
CTACGCTTTCGACGTGACCCCGGCGCGGCTGGTGACGGCGCTCATCACGGAAAAAGGCGTGGTAAGGGCGGATGCAGGGGCGATGAAAGTATTATGGTAAAACCTTTAGCCACAGAGATCACAGAGATCACAGAGATCACAGAGACCACAGAGAAGATCGGCAATATGACAATGGTTTGCGGTTTTCTCTGTGGTCTCTGATGCAACTACTAGCCACTCGACTAAACGAGCAAACTACGCACGTTAAGTCGCTGGTTATGTGTACTCTGTGGCAAGAATTTTGTTTTTGAATTTTTTGAACATGCGGCGGGTGGATGAAGATCGTGAATGGATTTTTGAGAAAGTGAAATCATGAACGAAAAAGAACTGCGCGGCGAAATGGTGCGCATCACCAAGCGATTGGACGAACAGGGTTTGAATCGCGGTGCTTCCGGCAACCTTTCGGTGAGATTCGGCGAGGGCATGCTGATCACGCCTTCCGGGATGGGTGCGGAAGGGCTGACGGAAGAGGATATCGTGTTCGTGCAGATGGACGGCACCCCGCGCGGACGCTGGCAGCCTTCCAGCGAGTGGCTGTTTCATCGCGACATCTACGCGCAGCGCCCGGAGTTTGGCGCAATCATCCATACTCATTGCGTTGCGGCAACCGCGCTGGCCTGTTTGCGCAAGGATATTCCGCCGTTCCATTACATGATCGCGCTGCTGGGCGGGGACAATATACGCTGTGCCGACTATGCGACTTTCGGTACGCAGGGTTTGTCCGATAATGCGCTGGCCGCGCTGCGCGACCGCAAGGCCTGTCTGCTGGCGAATCACGGCATGATCGCGGCGGACGCGGATCTCGCCGGGGCGTATCGTAATACGATGGAAGTCGAAACCCTCAGCGAGATGTATTTGCGCGCAGTGCAGGCCGGCGAGCCGGTGCTGCTGAGCGCGCGGGAATTTCGGGATGCGCAGAAACGCTTTGACGGTTACGGGAAAGCGGCCGAGGCGAAAGGCCGCTAAGCCCCGGTGAATTTTTTCGGCATCGAATCGGCAAGGAATGCGCTTTTAATTTGGTCGCCGAAGCGATTCAGAATCCGGCAACGCCGCCGTCGCTGCGCGGGTCGGATGCACCCTCCAGCGTGCCGTCGGCATTGCGAACGATCGCACCCGCATGTCCCGCTGCCTCATCAAAATCGAGCAGCATCTCGACCTCGTGGCCGCGGCGGCGCAGCGACTCGACGATTTCCGCGCTGAAGCGCGCCTCGAGTTTCAATGTTTCCGATGGCAACCCCCAGGTGCGCCCAAGCAGCCAGCGCGGCGCGCTGACCGCCTGCTGCAGGCTCTGCCCGTAGACGATCGCGCGGGTGAACACCGCTGCCTGGGTCTGCGGCTGGCCGTCGCCGCCCATCGTGCCGTACACCATCACCCGTCCGTCATGCAGCCGCGCCAGCGCCGGGTTCAGCGTGTGAAAAGGTTTGCGTCCCGGCTTGAGCCCGTTCAGCGCGTTCTCGTCCAGCGAAAAACTGCAGCCGCGGTTCTGCCAGTTGAGCCCGCTCTGTTCGAGCACCACGCCGCTGCCGAACTCGTGGTAGATGCTCTGAATGAAACTGACCGCGCGGCCTTCGCTGTCGATGACCCCCATCCATACGGTATCACCCGGGCCGCTGCCCTTGCCCCAGGGCAGCGCCCGGTCCAGTTTGATGGCATTCGCCAAAGGGTCCAGAAATTCAGGCTTCAAACAGTCTTGCGCGGCGATGCGCATATAGCGCGGGTCGGTGATTTCTGCATCGCGAACCCTGAACGCCTGCTTGGTCGCCTCGACGACGCAATGCACGTAGTCGGCGCTGTCGGGTTCGATTTCTTTCAGGTTCAGCCTGTCCAGGATGCCCAGTATCATCAGCGATACCGCCCCCTGGGTCGGCGGCGGCAGGTTGTAGAGCGTGCCCAGGCTGTGTGCCAGCACCAGCGGTTCGACCAGTGCGGCCTGGTAGCTGTTCAAATCGCCCAGTGCAACGGGGCTGCCGATTGCCGCCAGGTCGGCCGCGATCGTCTGCGCCAGTTCGCCGCGATAGAAATCGTCCAGGCCGGTGCGGCTCAAATGGCGCAGCAGCGCCGCCATGCGCGGCTGGAAAAACAGGCTGCCTTGCGCGGGCGGTTTGCCGCCGACCAGAAAGCAATTGGCGAAACCCGGTTGCCGCTCCAGCTCCGTCAGCTTGGCGGTGGTGCTGCGCATCTGGCTGGCGGTCACGGGCACGCCGCGTTCCGCATGTCCGATCGCATCGGCTAACAGCCGCGACAAGGGCATGCGTCCGTTCCAGCGCAGCTTGCTGATTTCCAGCGCGCGCTCCCAGCCCGACACCGTACCCGCCACGGTATTCGCCGCCAGCGGCCCGCGCACCGGGATGCTGCCCAATCCCCGCTCGGTGTAAAACGACGCGGTCAATCCGGCAGCCGCACCGCCACAGGCATCGATCGCGACAGGTTCCCGCCCCGGTTCGTGGATCAGCCAGAACGCATCGCCGCCGAGACCGGTCATGTGCGGATAGACCATCGCGATGGTCGCGGCTGCGGCCACCATCGCCTCGATTGCGTTGCCGCCTTCCTTGAGCACATCACGGGCTGCCTGCGCTGCCAGAAAATGCGGTGCGACCGCCATTGCGCCAGCAGTTTTCAATGTATTTGTCATGTATTGTGTTTATTCAAGGTTTGTCCATAGCCAGCTTCGGCGCACCAGCAGTCATGTCCGGGCCCATTGCCGAGTATCGGATTGCGCTGCCTTATGCCAGTCTACCAGACCGGGATTGTATTGAACCTGCTGTTGAAGTTGTTCTACGGGTCGGAAACCGTGCAGGTAACGATTTCTTGCACCCGTTACCAGTTGTTCGTTCCATCCCGATGGCAGGCAGTTTGTTGCCAAGCCATACCCGCCGAATCTTCGGGTATGGTGGCCAGCGTAATCATCTTGCGTACGCGCCCGCTGAAACGGCGGGCGACGTACCGTGTTATCCGGCCTACAGGTAGTTCGTTATCGGCTAATTAATCGTGCCTGCTGCGAGGTTCATTTCGACGGGTTGGGAAACCATACGTTTGCGCCATGACTTGAGCACGAAAAATGCGAGCAGTGCGGTCGCCACGTCCATGATCGTGACGATGCCGAAGATGGGTACCCAGCTTTGCGTGCTTTGATGCAGCAGCGCGGCAACCGGTGCGCCGAGTATCGCGCCCACCCCCTGGGCCATATACAGGAAACCGTAATTGGTCGTCGCGTTGCCGGTGCCGAAGATGTCCGTCAGTGTGGCCGGAAACAGCGAGAAAATTTCGCCCCAGCCGAAGAACACAATGCCGGAGAGAAGCACAAACGCCACCGCATTGTCCTTAAACACAAGCATCATCACGATAGCGACCGCTTCCAGCAGGAACGCGATTGTCATGGTGTTTTCCCGGCCAACGTGATCGGAAACCCAGCCGAAAAACGGGCGCGTCAATCCGTTGGTGAACCGGTCGATCGACATTGCCAAAGGCAGCGCGGCCAGGCCGAAAACCAATACATCGCTTACCCCGAAATCCTTGGCGAATGCGCCCATCTGCGAGATCACCATCAGGCCGCCGGTCGACATCATCGTCATCATCGCGAACAACAGCCAGAATACCGGCGTTTTCAGCATCTCGCGCGAGGAGAAATCGCGCGTACTCTGGTGCACCGCTTTCCCGGAAACGGCGGGCGTTTTTGCCGGGCCGGACGATTTGGGCGCACGGCGCAACCCTTGGGCGGCCACCAATCCAACCAGGCCCAGAATAATGCCGAACTCGGTCAACGCGGAGGCATAGCCGGAACTCTTGATCATCGCCGCGATCGGGAATGTCGTCATGATCGCACCGAAGCCGTAGCCGGCCGCCACCAGTCCCGTGGCAAGGCCGCGCTTGTCGGGGAACCATTGCACCATCAAGCCGACGATGCCGACATAGATGATCCCCGTTCCAAGCCCGCCGAGGACTCCGTAGGAGATATACAGGCCGGTCAAGTCGTGCGCGGAAGCGGCCAGTACCCAGCTGCCGCCGGTCATGATTGCGCCGGCGGAAATCAATAGCCTGGGGCCGAATTTCTGTATCAGGTACCCCTGCAGCGGTGAAAGCCAGGTTTGCAAAACAATAAGGATGGAAAAGGTGACCTGAATGGCGGCAAGGCTCGTTCCCATGTAAGCCTGCAACGGCTTCACAAACATCGCCCAGGCGTATTGCGAGCTGGAAATCGACATCATCGCAACGAGCCCGAAAGCAAGTTGCCACCACCGATTATGGAACCACCTGGATTTGCTTTCCGAACCGGCAACTGTCGTCATGTTGTTTTCCCCTGTTGTGATTAACGGCACGGACAAACTGTCCGTGCTTCCACCACGAATGAGCAACTTGCATGCCATTCCGGTCCGGAATTATTTTCCGGATATTAAACAACGGGGATCCGTCTTTAAATTATTTGTCCCCGGAAAATCCGGTCGGAAAGACGCTGCGTCAGAAGCCAGAATGGTGCATTTCCTTCGGGGCAATTCCCCGAATCGATGCATTGCGACGCGGGCATGCCGGTGTTCAGATTGATAAGGAGTGTGCCGGGCAGGCAGAACCGGTAATGCCGTATTCCGGGAAAATTGCGGGCGATGCAATTCCGGTTTGCCAGTTAACGCAAACCGCATCACACTTGCACCATCGAATAATAAAAACCTCCACCATGGCCAAAGATTCTACCGATTTCAGCACCGTCGATTTCATCCCCGCCGTCCTGCATGTGACACGCGGGCAGGTGTTGATGGACAGGCAACGCCATATCGCCATCGTTGCGAAAAAAGGCAAGAGCAGCGCTCACCTGGTGCACGTGAGATCGGGGGTGTTGAAGATGACCCGGCACACCGCCAGGGAAATCGTCGAGACCTGGTCGGAAGCCGACTATCCGTTCGATCGCGCGCTGGCAAAGCTGCTCGAGTTGGGCAGGCAGCACGGCATTACCGATGCGGCGCGCAATGCGCTGGAAGACTTGGTCAGGGCCGGACAGGAGCCGCACCAGCACAAGCTGTTCGATTGAAACCGTTGCTTTCGGACGAGTCGGCGTGCAGGCAACGGCGGATCAATGTCCGCCGGCGGTCGCTTCGGAGTTGACTGCCGTTTTGATCGGATGGATCAGCCAGATCAGGCTGATCAACAGGATAAACAAGATCGCAGAAATCCAGGCCATATCATCGGCTGCCATCGTTGCAGCCTGCTGATTCACCATGTTGTTGATGAAGCCCAATGACTGTTGCGCATTCATCCCTGCCTGTCCCAGGCCGTAGATGACCGACTGGCTGGCCGGGTTGGCGAAATTGATGTGCTCGGCCAGCACTGCGTGATGCGCGCTGGTCCGGTTCACCCAGGCACTGGTAAAAATGGATGCGCCGAAACCGCCGGCCATGATGCGCACGAAATTGGACAAGCCCGAGGCAGCCGGGATCCTGTCGTGTGCCAATCCGGAAAAGATCAGTGTCACCAAAGGCACAAAAAATGTCGCCATTGCGATGCCCTGGATCAGCGACGGGATCATGATGGTGACAAAATCGGCCTGCGGGGTGAACTGCGAACGCATCCAGAAGATCAGCGCAAACACCATGAATGCCACGGTCGCAAACAGGCGCGGATCAATTCGGGTGATATTTTTCCCCACCAGCGGCGACAGCAGTATCGCCAGCAGGCCGACCGGTGCCAGCACCGCACCGGCGAGCGTGGCGGTGTATCCCATGTTTTGTTGCAACCATAATGGCAACAGCACCACATTGCCGAAGAACACGCCATAGCCGACCGACAGGGCCAATGTCCCGGACCAGAAATTTCTTCCCTTGAACAGGCTGAGGTCAACCACGGGATGTTTTTCGGTCAATTCCCACACCAGGAAAAAACAGAACGCCACCGCCGATACGATGGCCAGCGTGATGATCTGGCTTGAATTGAACCAGTCCAGTTCGTTGCCCTTGTCCAGCAATATCTGCAGCGCGCCGACCCAGACAATCAGCAGGCCCAGACCGACATAATCGATCGGTACCTTGCGCGTGGGTGTTTCACGGTGACGGTAAAGTGCCCAGGTCATGCCGGCCGCGAACAGTCCTATCGGAATGTTGATGTAAAAGATCCACGGCCAGGAGATGTTGTCGGTGATCCAGCCGCCCAATATGGGTCCCAGAACCGGCGCGACCAGGGTCGTCATCGACCAGATGGTCAGCGCCACCCCGGCTTTTGCCTTTGGGTAACTCGACAGCAACAACGACTGGGACAGCGGAATCATCGGTCCGGCCACCGCACCCTGTATCACGCGAAAAAACACCAGCATGGCGAGACTGGTGGACGTGCCGCACAGGAAGGAGGCGATCACGAACAATACGATGCTGGACACAAACAGCCGGACCGCACCAAACCGCTGGGTCAGAAATCCGGTAAGCGGAACCGCGATCGCATTGGCCACGGCAAATGAGGTAATCACCCAGGTGCCCTGGCTGAAACTCACGCCCAGATCGCCCGACAGGGCCGGAATCGACACGTTGGCAATCGACACATCCAGCACATTCATGAATGTCGCCAATGCCAAAGCCATGCTGGCCATTACCAGCATGGCGCCGGTCATCGGCGGCGGCGGTGTGGTGGGTGCGGGAGTCGCCATGAATTGTTAGTGTCGAATTACTGTTTACGGCCGTTTGCCAAGATTGGCCGCGATGATCCGGGCGACCATCGCGTCGACCTCATGGTCATCCCTGCTGTAGACCTGTGTTTGGTTTTCCTCGCGGGGAGTGGCTGCGTTTGCCAGGGCGGACGTTCCGGGTGAAGCCAGATCAACGGTTGCCTCCATCGACATGCCGACCCGCAGGGGATGGGCGGCCACTTCTTGTTCGTCGAGGGCAATCCGGACCGGCACGCGCTGCACCACCTTGATCCAGTTGCCGGTCGCATTCTGCGCGGGCAGCAGCGCGAACGCCGCACCGGTCCCCGAGCCGATGCCGCTCACGTGCCCGTGATAATCGACCTTGCTGCCGTATATGTCGGACGTCAGTGCGACACGTTGGCCGATCCGGATATGGCGCAGTTGGGATTCCTTGTAATTCGCATCCACCCAGATTTCCCTGAGCGGGATGATGGTGAGCAGCGGCATGCCGATCGCGACGCGCTGGCCCAGCTGCACATTGCGTTTGCCTACATAGCCGTCTACAGGCGACAGTATCGAGCCGCGCTTCAGATCAAGATAAGCCTGCTTTACCCTGGCTGCCGCGGCCTGCACGCGCGGATGATTGGTTACGCTGATACCGGCAGTCAGCGCCTCATTGCCGCGCAATTGTTCCTTTGCGGTATTCAATGCCGCGCTTGACGCGGCAACATGATTGAGGGCCGCGTCTAGCGCAGTTTGCGCATGTTGCACATCTTCCTGGGACACCGCACCGGTTGCCAATAATGACTCCCTGCGGTTGAAATCGGCCTGGGCGTTGAGCAGGTCGGCCCGTGCCTGTTGCAGTTCCGCGCGGTGCTGGGCCAGCGTGGAAGTCAGGCCGCTGTTCGCGGCATACAGGGTGCGCACTTCGCGCACGGTTTGCGCAAGCTGCGCCTGCGCCTCCTGCAGCGCGATCTCCGCATTGGTGCTGTCCAGTCTGATCAGCACTTCTCCGGCCTTGACGAAATCGGTTTCGTTTACCGTTATCGCAACAGCGGTACCGGCCACTTGCGGCGTGATCTGCACGATATTCGCGGCAACATAGGCGTCATCGCTGTACTCGTAATTGCGCGCTACCAGATACCAGTAAGCCGTATAGATAATCGCGGCAATGGCAAAGATGCCGGCCAGAGCCAACATCCATTTCCTGCGCCTGGCCTGATTGCCGTTTGCCGGCAAGGAATTTTCGGGGGCGGATCCACTCATTTTGATGGCTTTCTTTTACTGAATTAATCGGCTATTGGTTGGCGGTGCAACATAGCCGCCGCCGAGGGCAAGCATCAACCCTGCGTATACTTCGGATTCGCGCGCCTGCAGATCGACCAGGGCGCCCTGTTGCTGCAACAACGCGTTTTCAGCAGCCAGCACGCTGATGTCGTTGCCCAGTCCGGCCCGGTATCGGGCATTCTCCATGACATAGGTCCCGGTTGATTGGGCCATCACATTTCTCTGTTCCTGCAGTTGTGTTTGCAGCGCGTTCCAGGACGCCAGTTTGTCGGCGACTTCCCGCAGCGAATTCAACACCGTCTCGTTATAGGTTTCGATCGCGGCATCTGCCCGTGTGGTCCGCCCTTTCAGCTCGGCGCGCAATCGTCCGGCATCGAAGATCGGCAAGCTGATGGCGGGGCCGATCCCGAGGTTGCGGCTGTCGGCGTTCAGCAACCGCGACAGGGTAATGGATTCAAATCCGGCAAACGCGGTGAGGTTCAGATTGGGATAAAAATCGGCGCGCGCCGCCTGCACGTCCTGCAGCTCGCTTTCCACCCGCCAGCGGGCTGCCACCACATCCGCCCGGTGACCCAGCAATTCGGCGGGGATCCGGTCCGGTACTTTGGCTTGCAGGCTGGTCGGCAGACGGGCTTCCAGTTGACTGGTTTGGTTCGGCTCCGCGCCGATCAACACCGCGATGGCATGCCGCGACAGGTCGATCTGCTCGGCCAGCGCTGCCAGGTCGCGTTTGATTTCCAGCACCTGTACCACCGAGTGGCGCTGCACCAGTTTGCTGTCCAGTCCCGCTGTGACGCGTTGGTCGATCAACTGTGCATTATGTTCGCCCGATTGCAGCAACTGTTGCTTGATGCGCAGCTGCTGCTGCAGGCGGGCCAGGCTGAAATATTGCTGCGCAACCGAAGTCGCCAGTATCACCCGGGCTGCTTGCGCGTCTGCTTGTGCCGCGCGCGCCTCACCGATTGCGGCATCGAGTGTCGCGCGTTGTTTGCCGAACCAGTCGATCTGCCACTGCGCCGAAATGCTGGCCGCACTCATCGTTATATCGCTGCCGCCCAGCGGGGGCGGATAGATGCTGTTCGCGCTCAGGTGTTCACGCGTCAATTGCGCACCCGCATTGATCTGTGGGTAGCGCGCACTGTCCGCTTCGGCAACCACCGCCCGGGCGGTAGCCATGCGGGTTTGCACCACCTTCAGGCTGTGATTTTTCGCGATCGCCCTGGAGATCAGCGCATCCAGTTGGTCGTCGCCAAAACTTTGCCACCAGCTTTGTCCGGGAAAGAGGGCGGCATCCGTCTGGCTTCCTGCGGCCAGGGATTGCGGCACCAGCATCTTGGCGCGGGGCTCGATACCGGAAAGGTTCGCGCAACCGGCCAGTGCCAACAGCAATATTCCGGCGGTTTGCTTCCTGAAATAAGTCGGCATCATGTTCTTATCGCATCCAGTCGTTCACGTTTTTCCACGGCTTTGAGCATCAGCAGCAGCAGGGTGCACGCGACCATCGCAACGCCAGCCAGGTAGAGGCCCGCCGAGTAGCCGCCAAAATGGCTGGCGAGCGAGCCGGTTATGGCAGGTGCGATGATCTGGGCAGCGCCATAGGACAGCGTCATTTTCCCCATCATTTTCGCCGGGCGGGTCGGGTAATACTGTCCGGCCATGGTGAGTACCAGGCTCACGATGCCCATCACCGTGCCGCCGAACAGCAGTGCCCCGATGAATGCGCCTGCCGAACCGTGCGTCCAAACGGGCAGCAGGATGCCGATGATCTGCAGCAGGGAAGCGGCGATCAGCGCATTGAGTTTTCCGCTGCGGCGCGCGATGAAATCCCAGACTATGCACGACGGTGCCGCCGCGAGGCCGATAACCAGGAAGACCAGCCCGCCCTTGCCGGCAAGGCCGGGAATATGATCGATGATCGCGACGATGAATGTCGCGCTGACCACATAACCGATGCCCGCGCAAAAATAGGCCAGGGTAAAAAGACGCAGGAAAAGCCGACTCGGCGGCGCATCGTGCATCGTTTGCCCGGTCCGGGTCAGCATGCTCCGGTCCGGGGCCGGCAACCAGCGCAGTGCCGGGACGATCAGCAGACAACCCAGCGCGGTGAGCGCGAACCATTGCTGGCTCCAGTTCAGCCAGTGGTTCATCAGCGACACGGCCGCCGCCGCACAGGCAATGCCAAGACCGATGCCGGAAAAATGGATGCCCAGCTCGCTGCGGTGGTCGTGCCGTATCAGCCAGTTCATGATCAGCCCGCTGCCGAGCAGCAAGCCGGCAGCGCTGCTGAAACCGGCGACGAAACGGGACAGCGCCCAGACGGTGAAATCCGTGGTCAGCCCCATCATTGCGGTGCTGAGTATGGCCAGGATCATGCCGATACGGTACAGGCGATCCTTCAGGACCATATCGCTGATCAGGGAAGCAATCAGTGCACCGCCGAGATAGCCGGCGTAATTGATTGCAGCCAGCCATCCCGCCTCGACCACGCCAAGACCGGCCTGGTGCTGCATGACGGGCAACAGCGGGGTATAGGCAAATCGCGCAACGCCAAGCGCCAGGATCAGGCTGAAGATGCCGGCGCTCAATACCTTGATTCGATCTTGCGGCTTGCGCATTTCGGATAACACCCCAATATTCAACGACGGATTGTTCAAATTTTGCCACTCCTGTCTATCCGGCCCTGCCACGATTCCATTTCGATCAGCTTGGCCAATTGATTCTTCATGGTGTCCATGCTGATCAAAGATCGCTGTTGATGCGCTTGAGAAACTTTTCGATCAAGGCTTCATTGCGCGAATAGAAAATCCACTGCCCGACTTTTCGGGGCGTGATCAGGCCTGCCCGTTGCAGGGTGGACAGATGGGCCGAGATCGTCGATTGGGAAAGCCTGGCTTTTTCGTTTATCTTGCCCGCACACACCCCGAGTTCAAAAGAGTGCACCTGGCTTGGAAAGGATTTTTGCGGGTCTTTCAGCCATTCGAGCATTTGCCTGCGGACAGGATGGGCCAGCGCCTTGATGATCTCGTCAATGTCGGGTGCAGGTTGTTTTGCCATGGGTATGCGGCCGGTTCTTTGGGCGATGGAATTGAAAATGTATTTCGTCAATCAACGAATTATATATCGAAATGAAACGATATCATAGTTTGGATTCCGCCGCCAACTAATACCCTGGTTACACCATTGGTATATGCCCCGGCGTTCGCAATGGTGCAGCACTGACCATTGCCGATTCTGATAGTTCAAGGATCAAGATCTGAAAATCAGAAGTAGAGCGTCTCCGGGTTTTTGTGTAAATAACCGGCTTGAACGTCGGTTATCGTGAAGTTGCCATGACCGCTACGGTTCGCGAGCGACCGTCGATGAACAAAAAATTCAAAGACAGCGCTTGGTTGCATAACGGATACCGGCGAGTAAGATGCCGACTTGGATGCATGCCAACTCTGGCACATTTTCAACCGCAGAGGAAAGTGAGGAAATCATGAAAAGTCATTTCATCAATTTTTCAATTTTAGCCGCTTTACTCCTATCCGCATCCGCGTCTGGTCAGATGATGGGCATGATGCAAGGAGGAAGCGTGATGGGCATGTCGACGGTTCGCCATCAATTTGTCATGCGGAACGGCGTCGATCCAAGCTACGCGAATAAATCAAACCCGCTGAAGCATACCGCCAAGAATATCGAGGATGGGAAGCGGCTGTATGAACAGAACTGTGCCATTTGCCATGGGCCAACAGGTTTGGGAGACGGGCAGGCTGGAAAAGGTCTAACTCCTCCACCTTCAAACATTGCTGCATTTGGCAAGACACGTATGGCAACTGACGGATACCTTTACTGGACAATCGCAGAAGGGGGCGTCCCATTGGGTACTGCAATGCCACCATTCAAGAGCAATCTGAAAGCAGATGAAATCTGGAAGATTGTAATTTACTTGCGTGAGTTCTAACTTTAAAAGTTTCAATATCAATGGGGACACTCTGTCCCCTATTGTCCCGATCTCATTCAAAGCCAGATAGAGCTGATAGTCACGCGTTTCCGTCTTGCCGCAATACCCTATTGCTCTATTGCTTGCTGCTATCGCTGCGACGGCGATTGATCGGCGTATCGACTCTGGCGGTGCGGCGATCGGCCAGGGCGGCGCGGCGGATCAATTCGTTCCAGATCACATCGCCGGCTTCGGACTTGAATTGCAGGTACAACGCCACTTCCTCGGGATAAGCACCGCCGCTACCGAGGCGTTCGAGATGGGGTGTGCCTTCATCTGCTCCCGGGGCGTTATCGGCCTCCCAGGCTCGCACGATGGCTTGCCACAACGCCCGCTCGAACGGCGCGTCCCCTTCGTCGAATCCGTACTGCCATTTCAGGAACGATGCTTCCGCGGGAGAAAGTTCGGTGCTGCGTAACTTTATGCTCATGGAACCTCCGTATGAACATTGGATCGATGTGGTCGACGGAGTTCCATGCATTGCACTAAATCACGGGCTCCGTCCCCATGTAATTCAGGAGAACGTGGTCCCCTATTACTGTACTATTACTGTACAACCCAACCTACGCGTACTTTAGCTTTTGATTATTCCCAGTCAGAAATGCATTCTGGGGTAATGCCAAACACCAGTACAGGACAGCCGCCGTGGCGGCCTGCATTGAGGCGATAAAGAAGTTTCCCCATCCATGTGGTGCTTGCACCATACTTGCCTTTGCATGACTTCGGTTGGCCCTGACGTGGACCAGAATCTATAAGCACTACCTCACCATTTTTCTTTAGCAGTGGTACCACATCAAAGACTGGGTTCAAGCTTGCGCTACGCGTAACAATAACCCCGGCACTTATCAGGCCACATTCATGGAAGGTTCGTAGTGCGTACAGGTCGCGGTCGAAGGTCTGATCTTTCGAGTTCCATTCCATGTCGAATGCAACGCGACCCTTAACGTAGTCTATTTTGTGACCATCAATGTAATTCGAGATCGTTAGAGGCTCTCCATCAGGTCGCTTGGTTTTGCGAGTTTTTCCGTTCTCTAAAATTTCCTCTTCATACTCTTTTAGCCTGACCAATAAGTCACCCTGAATACGCGTCTCAACCCAACCATTTGGCCGCAATGTATGAGAAAACTTTTTGGGCATGTCTGATTCGTTGCCGCCCGGAAAACCAATATCGCGCTTGGTAATACTGAACGCCAGCAATGCTGCTTCAATTTCCCGAAGTTCGCCAGGAAACGAATTTGCAAGTATGGCCGCTGCATGTCGATAACTGAAAACGTCGTAACGATTCCGAACTTCGGCACTTATGTAGCGTTCAATGTCGGATTGAGTGTCGGCATTGGGACCTGGACGAGAGGCCACATCATCAAGTGCATCAATTTCCTGATCGTCTATATCGGAATTGCCTGTCATGCTGGTCTGCTAATCAGGCTTCTATAGGTGACACAACCAACATTGGGTGGTCGACTTGTGAGTGATTGGAATAAGTATTCCAGTTCGGGAAATATGTCTCGTCAGCTTGATTACCCCAAGCCGCCCAGCCTGGCTGAGCTCCGCGCGCAAATAATTCCAGAAAGGGGCCCGGGCTACATTCTTCTATAAGTTTATATTGTTCATCCGGCTTGCGGGAGTGCTCTCGCTTTCTGGTGGCAAGAAAATTTACTTGACTACGTCCCGGGGGGAGAGTTCGAGCATGTTTTCCTCGTACGCCGAACAAAATAAGTTCAGTTACATTTCGGAAATAAAAACCAACTCCGCGGCCATCCGGGCCGCCATCCTTCCTGATTTTGTGCCAGACTAAATTGCTTTTGTATTTAAAGCCCCATGCTTCCATGACGGCCAAGCCATCAGGCAGCAGCGCATTCGGTACCCATAGGTATAGGTGAGATACATCGGCCGCGGCATCGGCAACGGGAAGTTGTTTAATTTCATCCAATGTCATGGTGCCGTAGCGGTTTAAGCGTTTGTGTTCTGGTGCCACTTTACCCGTTCGATTTTCGAACTGCCAAGGAGGATCGGCCAGTATTGCACCGAACTTTTGGTTGCCAAGGAACCTGGTTAAATCGTTGGCTGCTGTGCTCTTTTCTTTCATGGGCTGCTGCCTCGTTTTGTACAACTGGGTTTCAGTATATAGCCGGTGTTCGATGCTCAACTGATTTTAGGTTGCTAAGCTGATTAATTCTTCGAAAATAGATAAAAATGTAATTCAGAATAATCCTGCTTCGCAAAAAGATACAGAACGAACGTTCTTTTGTCAATTGCAGTTTTCTGTATGCGTTACACCTTTCAACGAAGCTGCTCACTTCCAAATTTACCCGCACGCCCCAATCGCCCCGCAACTCGTACAAAACTCACAGCCGTCCTTCTTGATCAGCGTGGCGTTGTGGCATTCCGCGCAGAGTTTGCCGGCCAGTGTCTTGGGTCCGGCGGCTTTGCTTTTCTTCTTCGGCACGTCCATCACGCCCATGTGCGAGATCGGGAAGCCGTTCTCGTCGAGGATGCCGAGCATCGCGTAGCGGTGGATGATCAGCTTGGCGACGTAGGAGACCGTCGAGGGATAGCTTTCCATCTTGATGCCGCCGGGCACGCGCGCCATGAAGTCGCCGAGCGGTTCGCCGAAGTTGAGCAGCTTGCGCAGCTTCATGCCGATCCAGGCCGGGTCGATCACGCGCATGTCCAGGCTCAATGCCTTGCACAGCCCGTCCAGCGCGCGCGGATACACGCCGGCCAGCCACATCGAGTAGGGGCGGCGTTGCCCGTCCGGCAGCATCAGTTCCTTGAGGCCCAGCACGAAGTCGTCGCCGGTGCCGGCATTGGCGATGTCCACCGTCCAGCTCATCGTGCCGTCGGTGCCGGTCTTCGGTTCCTTCTTCGCGAACAGCGCGTCCATCATCGGTGTCGATTCGTCCGCGCTGACTTCCAGTGCGCCCAATGCCTCGATGCGGTATTTCAGCAGGTGCGCGAACGCGGACACCAGGCTGGGCATGCGCTTGATCTCGCCGTCGGGCGGCATCGGCATGTCGAACGCATCGTCGCCGGCGGTCTTCATCAGCATCTCGAGTTTCATGCGCACCCACACCGGATCTTCGGTGCGCATGTCCATGGATAATGATTTAGCCAGCGCGCCGAGGCCGCGCGGCTGCTCCGCGCCGTTCACCCAGACCTCGAACGGATGGTTGTGGCCGTTGGTGGTGTGCGACACGAAGATCACGAAGGTGCCGAGCGGATGCTTGACCACCTGCGAGACCCAGCCCTCGCTGCCGTTCGTCAGTTTGGGACGGCCCGGCCAGCGCAGCGAGGCGAGCGCGGGTTTCGGCGTCGCTTCCAGCGTGATGCGACGATCCTGGTCGAAGATGAAATCCTGCGGCTGTTCGGTTTCAGCCACTTCTGTTTTTGGCTGCTTGATCTCGGGCGTGACCGACAGCACCGAGCCCAGCACGTTGTTCGGGCGATAGGTCGCCAGGCCCTTCAGGCCGGCCTTCCACGCCGCGGTATAGAGGCCCTTGAAATCCTCGTAGGGATAGTCGGCGGGCACGTTGACGGTCTTGCTGATCGAGGTGTCGATGAACGGCGCGACCGCGGCCACCATCTTCATGTGGTCGAGCGCGGAGATCTCCAGCGCGGTGACGAAGGCGGGCGGCAGCTTGTTCGTGTCGCCGCCCATGTGCTTGTAGGTGCGCCAGGCGTGGTCTTCCACCGCGTAATCCTTGGTGCCGCCCTCGGCCATGCGCTTCTTGCGCGTGTAGAACCACGAGAAGGGCGGCTCGATGCCGTTCGAGGCATTGTCGGCGAACGCGAGGGAGATGGTGCCGGTCGGCGCGATCGACAGCAGGTGGCTGTTGCGGATGCCGTGCGCGCGGATCTTGTCCTTGATCGGGTCGGGCAGGCGCGAGGCGAAGCGCGGCGCGGCCAGGTACTGGTCTGCATCCAGCAGCGGGAACGCGCCGCGCTCCTGTGCCAATTCCACCGAGGCGAGATACGACTCGTCGCGCATGATGCGCGTGATGTCCTTGGCAAATGCGCGCGCCTCGTCGGTGTCGTAGCGCAGGCCCAGCATCACCAGCGTGTCGCCCAGACCGGTGTAGCCCAGCCCGATGCGGCGCTTGTTCTGCGCTTCCAGTTGCTGTTCCGGCAACGGCCATGCGGTGACGTCCAGCACGTTGTCCAGCATGCGCACCGCGGTGCGCACCAGCTGCTTGAACGGCTCGTGGTCGAAGTTGGCCTGCGCCGAGAACGGGTTCCTGACCATGCGTGTCAGGTCGATCGAGCCCAGGCAGCAGCAGCCGTAAGGTGGCAGCGGCTGTTCCGCGCAGGGATTGGTGGCCTCGATCACTTCGCAATAGGACAGGTTGTTGTCGCGGTTCATCAGGTCGATGAACAGCACGCCCGGTTCGGCGTGGTCGTAGGTGCTCTCCATGATCTGTTTCCACAGGTCGGCGGCCTGCACCTTGCGGTATACCCACATGCCGTCGGCGCGCTGCACCGAACCCAGCGCCTTGAGTGCCGCGCCGGGTTCGGCGCGATGCACCAGCTCGAACGGCAGATTGTTCTCGACGGCGTGCATCAGGGCATCGGTCACGCCGACGGAGATGTTGAAATTTTTCAGGTCGCCCTGGTCCTTGGCGTGGATGAAGTGCTCGATGTCGGGATGGTCGCAGCGCAACACGCCCATCTGAGCGCCGCGCCGCGCGCCGGCGGATTCCACGGTCTCGCAGGAGCGGTCGAACACGCGCATGTAGGAGATCGGCCCGCTGGCGCGGGAGTTGGTGCCCTTGACCTGGGCGCCCTCGGGACGGATGGACGAAAAATCGTAGCCGACGCCGCCGCCGCGCCGCATGGTTTCGGCGGCCTGCTGCAGCGCATCATAGATGCCGGGCTTGCCTTCATTGATCCCGGAGATCGCATCCCCGACCGGTTGCACGAAACAGTTGATCAGGGTCGCCTGGTTCTTCAATCCGGCAGCCGAGTTGATGCGGCCGGCGGGTACGAAACCGTTTTCCTGCGCGAGAAAGAAAACTTCTTCCCAATGGGCGCGCTGTTCCGGGGTTTCCGCCTTGGCCAGTCCGCGTGCCACGCGGCGGCGCACATCCTGGACCGAGTGCTCGTCCGGTTCGGCGTATTTTTCCAGCAATACTTCGGTGCTGATCTCCTGGGTCATGGCCGTTGCTCCTTGCCTGGTCGAATTCTCCGCCTTTTTCCCGGCGAGATCGCTGATTATTTGTTGTGCTGTTACAGGGTTTTCAGAATCACTGCCGGTGGACGATGAGAGGGGAACGCTTTCGATTTCTAACATGTTGTGACTCCCTTAAGGCGCGGGATGCTTAAGTCCCGAAAAACAAAAAACCACTATAGGTAGTGGCTAGCTGATGTATTTGGACTAATTGTAGGGTGGAGAGGGGTTTTTGCAAGTGATAATTTTGGCCGATAATTTTTGACTTTGATCAACAATCACTTAGCTGCAAAAATAAAAAGCAGGGCACGTAATTTGCTGGTCGGCCATAAACTGCGGATCGCCGCTTATGCCCCGAAACAGTGCGGGGGTGCTTCCGTTCATGCCGGATTTCAGAGCAAATTCACCAGACCATCGAGGCCGGCAAAATTCAACGCATAGCTGGCCTGCTCGCGCACTACCGGCTTGGCATGGTAGGCGATGCTGATGCCCGCCTGCGCCATCATCTTCAGGTCGTTCGCACCGTCGCCCATCGCGATGACTTGCCCGGGCTTGAGATTCAGTTCCTCGCGTACCTTCACCAGCCAGTCGGCCTTGCCCTGGGCATCGAAGACATTTCCCACCACTTTGCCGGTGAGTTTGCCGTTGGCGATCTCAAGGGTGTTGGCGTGGGTATAGTCCAGGCCCAGTCTGGCCTTGAGGCGTTCGGTAAAGAACACGAAGCCGCCCGATACCAGCAGCGTCTTGATGCCCGCCGCCTGCAATTTTTCCAGCATGATCCCGGCGCCGGGATTGAGCCGCAGCCGTTCGTCATAGACGCGCTGCAGCGCGTGTTCGTTCAGTCCTTCCAGCAGTGCGACGCGGCGGCGCAGGCTTTCCGCGAAGTCGATCTCGCCGCGCATCGCCGCCTCGGTGATCGCCGCGACCTGCGGCTTCAATCCCTGCATGTCGGCGATTTCGTCGATGCATTCGATGGAGATCAACGTTGAATCCATGTCCATAACGAGCAGGCCAAAATCCGCCAGCTTGCGTTCGCCCGGCACGAAACCGTAATCGAGCCGGTTCGCCATGCAGTAGGGCGCGATTTCGTCATGCGCCTGCGCCGCAGCCAGTCGCCAGGCGTGCTCGGCGATCTGCTCGCGTTGCCTGCTCCGGGCCAGCCTGGCGAGGTGGTCGAGATGCGTCGTGGCGATGGGGTGGGCGGACTGGATGACGAGGTTCATTTTTTCTGAAAGTAACAAATAGTAATGTTCAGCACCGGTCTTGCAATGCCGGCATATTCTAATTGAATTCCCGGCTGGTGCCGTCGGGTAGCTTGAGAAATCCCGGTCAAGTCCCGCAAAGCCAATGCGCTTCAGGGTTGCGGCAAGGCGGGCAGTCGCGGCGAGGATCCGGTTTTTGTGATAACGCGCTGATGATGGACTGGTTCGGGGGGTCATCAAGTCAGGTGCCGCAGGTGCACGGGCAGCAGTGGCTTCGTGTTAGAATGCGCCCCCCTTTTGATTTTTCCTGGAGAGATTATGTTTATCAGCAATGCTTATGCAGATGCCGCCGCAGCCGCGCCTAGTAGCCCGATCATGAATTTTCTGCCGCTGATCGCATTGGTTGCGGTATTTTACTTTTTGATATTGCGCCCGCAAAGCAAACGCGCCAAGGAACAGAAAGCCATGATTTCCGCATTGCAGCGCGGCGATGAAGTCGCGACGAGCGGCGGCGGAGTAGGGATTGTCAGCAAGGTCTATGATCAATATGTAGGCGTCGAAATCGCCGAGAATGTCGAAATGAAGGTGCAGAAGAGCGCGATCCAGAGCGTACTGCCAAAGGGAACGATCAAGGCGATCAAGTAATTGGCACCTCAAAATCCCCGGTATTTGATCCCGGCTGATGAAACTGCCAGCCCCCACCAGGTTGCCAAACCACAGCAACCAGGTGGCTGGTTATGCTGTGTTATGGAAAAAGTTTCTGCATGCCTGGTTTTAGCCCTACGCGACACGGCAAAAAGAAGTTGCAGGGCGGGGGCAACCTTTGGGTTGAACGGAAAAAATTCGCCATGTCCTGTGTTTGGGCGAATTCCGGAATTTTAGAGATGTTCAAGTTTAAATTTGCGCAGGCGTGTACCGAGCGGGCACGAACGCAGTAATCAAGAGGGTGCAATGAACCAATATCCGTTATGGAAATATCTGCTGATCCTGGCCGCATTGCTGGCCGGATTGATTTATACCTTGCCCAATCTGTATGGTGAATCTCCGGCGGTGCAGGTTTCACCGCTGCACGCCAATCTGAAGGCGGATGCCGCATTGGAGAGCCGTGTCGGGAGTATCCTGAAGGCGGCCAATATCGACCCGGAACTGGTCATGCTGGAAGACAACAGCGTCAAGGCCCGTTTTGCCAATACCGACATTCAGCTGAAGGCCAAGGATGTGCTGGCCGCGCAGCTGGGTGGAGATTATGTGGTCGCGCTCAACCTGCTGCCGCGCTCGCCGCAGTGGCTGACCGATATGCATGCCCTGCCGATGTATCTGGGTCTGGACTTGCGCGGTGGCGTGCATTTCCTGTTGCAGGTGGACATGAATGCGGCACTGACCAAATCCCTCGATTCTGCCACCGAGGATATACGCAGCACACTGCGCGAAAAGGATATCCCCTATAGCGGCGTGGACCGCGAAGGCGATTCGCTGGTGGTGAAGTTCCGCGATGCCGATGCGCGCAGCAAGGGCGAAGCCGAAATCAAGCAGCGTTATAACGACTACGCCCTGAATGACAGTGATGTGGGCAAGGAATTCCAGCTGGTTGTTACACTCAAGCCGGAAGCGGCAAAGCGCATTCAGGAATCCGCGGTGCAGCAGAACCTGCTCACCTTGCGCAACCGGGTGAACGAGCTGGGTGTGGCCGAGCCGGTGATCCAGCAGGAGGGCGCAGACCGCGTGGTGGTCCAGCTGCCCGGGGTGCAGGATACGGCGCGTGCCAAGGAGATTCTCGGGCGCACCGCCACGCTGGAAGTGCGCATGGTGGATGAGACCCGTCAATACACGCCGGGCTCGCCCCCGCCGTTCGGTGACGACATGTTCAAGGATAGCGACGGCCAGATGCTGCTGGTGAAGAAGCGGGTGATCCTCACCGGCGACCGCATCAACGACGCGCAACCGGGTTTTGACAGTCGCACCAACGAACCCTCGGTGAACATCAATCTGGATGCCGTGGGCGCAAGACTGTTCAAGGAAGCGACACGCAAGAATGTCGGCAAGCGCATGGCGATCATTCTGTTCGAGAAAGGCAAGGGTGAAATCGTCACTGCCCCGGTCATTCGCGAAGAGATTGGCGGCGGCCGTGTGCAGATCAGCGGCAGCATGAGCATCATGGAAGCGCAGAATACCGCGCTGCTGCTTCGCGCCGGCGCGCTGGCGGCACCGATGCAGATTATCGAGGAACGCACCGTCGGACCCAGCCTGGGCGCGGAAAATATCACGCGCGGCTTCGATTCCACCAAGATCGGTTTCGCCATGGTTGCAGTCTTCATGGTGGCTTATTATTTGATGTTCGGGGTGATTTCAGTGCTGTCGCTGGCGGCCAACCTGCTGTTGCTGATCGCGTTGCTGTCGATGCTGCAGGCCACGCTTACCCTGCCGGGTATGGCCGGTATCGCACTGACGCTGGGTATGGCGATCGATGCGAACGTGCTGATCAATGAGCGTATCCGCGAGGAGTTGCGCAACGGCGTCACGCCGCAGGCTGCAATACATGCCGGGTACGACCGGGCATTCTCGACCATCCTCGACTCCAACGTGACGACCTTCATTGCCGGGATTGCGCTGTTCATGTTCGGATCGGGCTCGATCAAGGGATTTGCGGTGGTGCTGTGTCTGGGCATCATGACGTCGATGTTCAGTGCGGTGTTCATTTCGCGCGCAATCGTGAATCTGATTTACGGCCGCAAGGCCAGGCTTGCCAAAGTGGCAATCGGTTAGGCCGCTTTGCGCGGTTACTACTAAGGAATAGACGACATGGAATTCTTCAGAATCAAGCACGACATTCCGTTCATGAGTTACGGGCGGTTTACCACCTCGATCTCGCTGGTGACGTTTTTGTTCGCAATTTTCTTTCTTGCCACCAAGGGGCTGAATTTCGGCGTGGATTTTACCGGCGGCACGGTGATGGAAATGCATTACGCCCAGTCGGCCGATCTTACCAAAATACGCTCGGAACTTGCCGCGACCGGTTTGCCGGAAGCAATGGTGCAGAATTTCGGTTCCAGCTTTGACGTGCTGATACAGGTGCCGGCCAGGGAAAGTGTCGGCGGGGCGAAGCTCAGCGATCAGGTTCTGGCAAGCTTGAAAAAGCAGGATAGCAGTGTGCAGATGCGCCGCGTGGAATTCGTCGGCCCGCAAGTCGGCAAGGATTTGATCAACAACGGTGAATTGGCACTGCTGCTGGTATCGCTCGGTATCGTCGGCTATCTGTGGATGCGCTTCGAGTGGAAGTTCGGTCTGGCCGCGATCATTGCCAACCTGCATGACGTGGTGATCATTCTCGGCTTCTTTGCCTTTTTTCAATGGGAATTCTCCCTTTCAGTGCTGGCGGCCGTGCTGGCCGTGTTGGGTTACTCGGTGAATGAATCGGTGGTGGTGTTCGATCGTATCCGCGAAAATTTCCGCACCATGCGCAAGGCCGAAGTCTCGCACATCATCGATAACGCGATTACCCGCACCATGTCCCGGACGATCATCACCCACGGCTGCACGCAGATGATGGTCGGCGCGATGCTGTTTCTGGGCGGCCAGACGCTGCACTATTTCGCGATGGCCCTGACCATCGGGATCCTGTTCAGCATCTACTCGTCGGTGCTGGTGGCGAGTCCGCTGCTGATGATGTTCGGCGTGTCCCGCGAGGATTTCATCAAGCCGGAAAAGGTCGAGACCGACGGAATACTGCCCTGAGGAAACCCCGGCCAAGCCGACCATTATCCGTACCTAAATCAGGGATTCCTGAATGCTTGCTGTATTTTTCGACTTCATCCTGCACCTGGATGTGCACCTGCTGGCGCTAACCCAGCAATACGGCATATGGGTTTATGCGATCCTGTTCCTGATCATTTACAGCGAAACCGGCCTGGTGATCGCGCCTTTCCTGCCCGGCGATTCGCTGCTGTTTGTGGCCGGCGCGCTGTGCGGTATGGGTGCGCTGCAGCTGGAATGGCTGGTGCCGCTGCTGGTTCTGGCGGCATTTTGCGGTGACAACACCAACTACTGGATAGGCCGGCTGGTCGGGATGCGGCTGCTCAAGCGCGCCGGCACAAGGCTGATCAGGCGCGAGCATATCGACAGGACGCACGCGTTTTATGAAAAGCACGGCGGCAAGACTGTCATCCTGGCGCGCTTCCTGCCCATTATCCGCACCTTTGCACCGTTCGTGGCGGGCATCGGCCTGATGGATTACCGCAAGTTCATGCTATTCAGCGCGCTGGGCAGCGTGGCGTGGATAAGCAGCCTGAGCGTGGCGGGTTATCTGTTCGGCAACATTCCGGTGGTGAAGAACAACCTCACCCTGATCATCCTCGGCATTATCGTGATTTCATTACTGCCTGCTGCGGCAGAATTCATTCGGCGTCTCAGCAGGCAGGCTTGAAATAATCGCCGGTATCGCCAGCAGCGGCCCGGGCAGATCATGCCGGCTTCAAAGCAGACCGGTTTTTTTGATTGCCTCCCTTGCATCCGCATGGAAAATCCCGTGCAATACGGAAAATTTCCGGAGGGACTTGATGACACCGCGACTGCTTGCCTTATTGTTTCTTGGTCTGGGCAGTATCAGCGCCTGTGCGGCCGGGGAGGTGCCGGGTGCTTCTTCCGTTGTAACCGGCACGTCACCCGATTACGGCGAAGCCTTGTCCGGCGACTGGGGCGGCAGGCGAAGTGCGATGCATGACGCGGGTTATGACTGGAAAATTGTCTACAAACTCGATCTGCTAGGCAAAGCCGCTTCGCCCGGCAGTAAAATCTACGGCCTGGATAACCTGGATATCAAACTTGCACTGGATGGTGAAAAGATTGCCGGTATCAGCGGCAGCAGCGCGCTGCTGTATGTACTGAGCAACCGCGGCGGCAAGCCGGTCGCGCAAGGCAACCATAGCGCCGGCCTGGACAACATCGAAACCCCCGAAAACGCGAACACCAGCAAACTTTATGAGGCCTGGCTGCAACAACTGTTTTTCGACGGACGGCTATCGGTGCTGGCAGGACTGTATGATTTGAATTCCGAGTTTTATGTCACCGGGCCGTCTTCCCTGTTCATCCAGCCGGTTTACGGTATCGGTGCCGAATTGGCCGATACGGGAAAAAACGGCCCGTCGATTTTCCCCACAACCTCGCCGGCGCTGCGCACCAAATTCGAAACGGCCGGCTACTATATTCAGGCGGTTACGCTGGATGGCGTGCCGGGCGATCCCAACAATCCCCATGGTACCCACGTGCAATTCAACAAGGGGGATGGCGCGCTGAATGTGATCGAAGGTGCCATACCGCTGGGCGCGGATGCGCATGACAACAAGTTGGCGCTGGGTACGTGGCGGTACACCGTGCGTGTTGATGATTTGCTCGATCCACTGGTCAAGCGTATCAGCCATGGATATTACGTCTTGCTGGAAAAGGTATTGCGCGACAAGACCGGCGGCAATGAACCCGGCATCAGCGGATTCGTGCGTGCCGGAAAGGCGGACGGCGATACTGCCCAGTTCGATATGACGTGGAGTGCCGGGCTGGTATTTTCGGGGCTGTTCGGGCGTGGGCAGGACCAATCCGGTGTCGCCTATGCACAGGAACGCAACGGTGAGAAATGGCGCATATACTCGGGTAACCCGACTGTATTCGAAAGGTCGCTGGAACTCACTTATCGTTATCAACTGAAGCCCGGGATAGTATTGCAGCCCACCGTACAGTATCTGGTCAACCAGAACAGCAACCCCGCCCGGGGCGATAGCTGGTGGCTGGGCATGCGCGCCGAATTTTCCTTGTGACACAGGCCGCACGCCGCTGACGGGCTTAAAGACAAGTCTGCGCGGTTACCTTGGCTGGCCGCTCAACCAAAGCGACCGGTAATGTATTGGTTCCGACGTAACGCGCTCAGCGCATTAGTCTGCACCGCTATATCACTGGACGATCAACCAAATCGTCCAGTGATATAGTCCTCTGTTTCCTTGCGCTTCGGGTTGGTGAACACGCTGCTGGTTTCGCCGAGCTCGATCAGGTCGCCCAGGTACATGTAGGCGGTATAGTCGGAAATGCGCGCCGCCTGCTGCATGTTGTGGGTGACGATCACGATGGTGAAATCTTCCTTCAGTTCGTCGACCAGCTTTTCGATGTGTGCGGTGGAGATCGGATCGAGCGCGGAAGTGGGTTCGTCCAGCAGAAGTATCTCCGGCTTGACCGCAATGGCACGCGCGATGCACAGGCGCTGTTGCTGGCCGCCGGACAGACCGGTGCCGCTTTGCTTGAGTTTGTCCTTTACCTCGGTCCACAGCGCGGCCTTGCGCAACGCCCATTCCACGCGGGATTCCATGTCATGCTTGCTGAGGTTTTCGTACAGTTTCACGCCGAACGCGATGTTGTCGTAGATGGACATCGGGAACGGCGTGGGTTTCTGGAACACCATGCCGATCTTTGCGCGCAGCATGTTCAAATCCTGTTTGCTGTCCAGAATATTTTCGCCATCCAGCATGATCTCCCCGGTGGCTTTCTGTTTCGGGTAGAGCTGGTACATGCGGTTGAAGGTGCGCAGCAACGTGGACTTGCCGCATCCGGACGGGCCGATAAACGCGGTCACCATTTTTTCCGCGATGCTCAGGTTGATGTCCTTGAGTGCGCGGTAATTTCCGTAATAGAAATTCAGGTCCTTGATGATGATCTTGGGATTTTTGACTACTTCGATGTCCATTTGCATGCCTTGATGATGATCGGTTTATGGCCGGAATTAATGGGTTGTGGCACTCTGACGGAACAGCACACGCGCCACAATATTGAGTGTCAACACGCTGACGGTGATCAGCAGCGCGCCAGCCCAGGCAAGATTCTGCCAGGCATCATAGGGGCTCATCGCGAACTGGAAAATCACCACCGGCAAATTGGCCATCGGCTGGTTCATGTTACTGCTCCAGAACTGGTTGTTGAGCGCGGTGAACAGCAGCGGTGCGGTTTCTCCGCTGATACGCGCCACCGCCAGCAATACCCCGGTGATAATGCCGGCACGCGCGGCGCGCAGCGTGATGAAATTGATTATCTTCCATTGCGGTGCCCCGAGTGCCGCAGCGGCTTCGCGCAGGGTGCTGGGAATCAGTCGCAACATGTTTTCAGTGGTGCGGATCACGACCGGAATCACCAGTATGGCCAGCGCAATTGCGCCCGCCCATCCGGAAAAGTGCTTGACGTGGATCACATAAACTTCATAGACAAACAAACCGATCACGATCGACGGCGCGGACAGCAGCACGTCGTTGATGAAGCGGGTGACCGGGGCCATCCAGCCGCGCTGCCCGAACTCAGCCAGATAGGTGCCGGCCAGAATGCCGATCGGCGTGCCGATCAGGGTGCCGAATACGGTCATAATCAGGCTGCCTGCGATGGCGTTGAGCAGGCCGCCGGAATCCCCGGGCGGCGGGGTCATCTTCATAAATATGTCCGGTGTGAGCGAGGGCAACCCGCGCAGAATCAGTGTGTACAAAATCCAGCACAGCCAGAACAGCCCGAACAGCATGGCCAGCACCGAGACCGTCAGCCCGAATGCGTTGGCGATGCGGCGGCGTGTGTACAGTTTTGGCAGGATGTTCATGCGGCTTGCCCCTCGCGTTTACCGAGTTTGTACAGCATGAAACGGGCGATGGACAGCACCACGAAGGTAATGAAGAACAGGATCAGGCCGAGCTCGATCAGCGAGGAGGTGTAGAGCTTGCCGACCGCCTCGTTGAATTCGTTGGCCAGCGCCGATGAGATACTGTTGCCGGGCATCAGCAGGGACTTGTTCAGGTCGTGTGAATTGCCGATCACGAAGGTCACGGCCATGGTTTCACCGAGTGCCCGACCCAGCCCCAGCATGATGCCGCCGGCCACACCCACCTTGGTGTAGGGCAGCACCACCTGCCACATCACTTCCCAAGTGGTCGCGCCGACCGCATAGGCGGATTCCTTGAGCATGGAGGGCACCACATCAAACACGTCGCGCATCACCGAAGCGATGAACGGGATGACCATGATCGCGAGAATGATGCCTGCAGTCAGCAGACCGATACCCATAGGCGGGCCGGAAAAGAACGGGCCGATGAAGGGCAGCGTGCCGACGTGCTTGTTCAGCCACGGCTCGACCGTATCGGCGAACATGGGTGCAAATACGAACAGTCCCCACATACCGTAGATGATGCTGGGGATGCCGGCCAGCAATTCGATCGCAATGCCGAGCGGCCGGCGCAAAATACGCGGCGAGAGTTCGGTGAGAAAAAGGGCAATGCCAAAACTGACCGGGATCGCAATGAGCAGCGCGATACCGGAGGTGACCAGCGTGCCGAAGACAGGGATCAGCGCGCCAAATTTATCATTGACCGGATCCCATTCGGGGCTGGTCAGAAAGCCGAAGCCAAAAGCGTGAATGGCTGGCATGCTGCCTTCCACCAGTGAAACGATGATTGCTGCCAGTAACGCCAACACACCGAATGCGCAGAGACGCGTCAGACTCCGGAATGACAGGTCGAAAAATGCTTGTCGTTTATGGCTCGCTTCTTGTGAGAACATCATCATGGTCGATTGCTTGGGCTAAAAAATATCGGGGGGCAAAAACACAAAATCAACGGGGGCCAAGCCCCCGTGATTATAGCTTATGGGTGTGCCGGGTCAGCCACGTCCCACATTTATTGCCAGGGGCAGGTGGCACCAGCACCCGTGATATCAGTGGCCTGGCTTACCCCTGCGCAAGCTACCGTAGCGGTCGTCGCAATGCTTATAACGTGCAGTTTCAGTTTGGTATTCATTCTGTGTCCGGTTGGGTGTGATTCCTGCGGCTGTTTTGAAAGCGAATTAAATCAGCAATGCTTCACTATGGTACACATGTTAGGGATGGAATATTACAGGAATATTACAGTTGGTTGGTGATCACCAGGATAGTCGTGGTTCGGCTTCGCCCCCTGTACTGGTTTAAAGAAAGCTACTGCGAGTTATCGCCCACTTCGCGCTCGATTTCGTCAGCCGTGATATGGCGAACATCACGACCCTTGACCATGTAGACCACGTATTCGGACATATTTTTTGCATGGTCGCCGATGCGCTCAATGGACTTGGCAACCAGCAGGATTTCCAGGGCGCTGGAAATGGTGCGCGGATCTTCCATCATGAAGGAAACAATATTGCGCAGGATGATGCGGAATTCCTCATCCACTTGCTCGTCCTGGCGCACGACCTCCGCGACCGTGGAAATGTCCATATTGGAAAAGGCATCCAGCGATTTGTCCAGCATGTCCAGTGTCAGGTTGGAAACATGTTTTATCTTGTCGAAACGGGGCAGGGAAAGATTCCTTTTTTGCGCAAGCGTCCGGGCCGTGGCCGCAATTCTTTTAGCCTCGTCGCCGATGCGTTCGAGATCGGTAATGGTCTTGATCACCATGATTACCATACGCAAATCGACTGCGGTCGGTTGGCGGCGGGCAATAATTCGGGTGCAACTTTCATCTATGGCCACTTCCAGCGTATTGACGAGCTGGTCATCGGCGATGGTGCGATCGGCCAAGGCGGGATTACCTTCGATCAGCGAGGCAACGGCAAGCAATACCTGGCTTTTCACCAGCTCGCCCATCTCCAGAACCCGTGCCCGCAGGGATTCAAGCTCGACGTCATACTGTTTCAGGGTGTGTTCGCTGTTGGTCATCGGATGATTTCCTGCCGAGTCCGGATAAACAATAGATGATAACCCTGCGTTATGACGGTTTCGTTACGCCCGGTTTGAGCGAAAACCGGATTGATTAAAGCCGGACAATTTTTTGCGGGGTGTCCGCATGGTCCGGCAGAAAGTGTTCTAAACGCATTAATCATCTTTATGGCTGTTTAACGGCAGAAATATAAACGATGAAACCTGGGCAGTTGCCATCGCTTTATCGGCCCTGGCGCAACCAAACGCGCGTGGCGTTGTGACGCTTATTGGCGGCGTGCAGGCCGCGCTGGCAACCGTGGCCGACGTACTTGTCGAAGTCCCGGTGATGTTGCCGGTGGTCAATTCTCCAATGTCATTACTTCGTCATATATTTCCCCTATAAGGATCATTCATGATGAAGCGAATCCTGTTCCTGATAATATCCATGTCCAGTGCGACAGCCTGGCCGCAAGATTCCCATCATGGCGTGCAGGTGGAGGTCACCCGGAAAGGGAATCTGTATACCCTTATCGCCACGATCGATACGTCCCTGACGAAATGTGCGGCCTACCATTACCTGACCGATTATGGCGGCGCCAAGAATTTGCCGGGTGTGATCAAGTCGACCGCATATCGTGAATCCGCCAACAAGGTAAAGGTCGACCGTATTGCGGACGAACATATCCTGTTCTTCAATGTCCGCCTGCACTCGGTGCTGGAATACACCGAACAACCCTATGACCGAATCGCGTTTACACAGCTGTCGGGCGACTCGAAAGTGTTTCAGGGAAGTTGGGACATCGTGCCGAACCAACAAGGCAGCAAGCTCAGGTTCAGGGCGATCTGGGAACCCGATTCCCTGGTTCCCTTATTCATCATCGACCATTTCGCAAAGAACGGCCTGATGGACAAGTTCAATGCAATCGCCCGATTTGCCGAAAAGCGCAAGGACATGCTGTCAACCCGTTGCGTAAACTGAGGTGTGACTGGCTGCAGCTAATTGGCTTTTTCAGGGAGCAGGCTGGTGCTGCCCTTCCACTCGATGAGTTCCAGACGGCCATCCAGATGCTCAACAATCGCAGTACAGCTATCGACCCAGTCACCGCAATTGACATACAGGAGCCCGCCCACTTCCCTGATTGCGGCGCTGTGGATGTGCCCGCAAACCACCCCGCCCAGGCCGCGATCCCGCACCGAGCGGATAACCGAGTCTTCGAAATCGAACACGAATGAGACTGCGGACTTGACCTTGCGCTTGGCGTATCCTGCCAGGGACCAGTAGCCGCCGATATGCAGGGTACGGCGCCACCAGGACAGCCATCCGTTGATGCGCACCAGCAGGTCGTAGCCGACGTCGCCCAGAACAGCCACCCAACGATGGTGCCGGGTTACCTGGTCGAACTGGTCGCCATGGGTGAGCAGCAGCCGCTTGCCGTCGACGGTTTCATGCAGCCATTCGAACGAGATCAGGATGTCGCCGAACAGGGTGCCGCTATATTCCCGCAAAACTTCATCGTGATTGCCGGGAATGAAAACCACTTTTTCACCGTGCCGCGCACGGCGCAAAATCTTCTGCACCACCGTGTTCTGCACAGGTGACCACTGTATGCTGCGTCCCATGGACCAGAAGTCGATGATGTCGCCCAGCAGGAACAGGTGGTCGCTTTCAAATTCGCGCAGGAAATCCAGCAGTCGTTCTGCCTGGCAACCGCGCGTGCCCAGATGGATGTCGGAGATAAATATTGAACGGACTTTCACGCCGTCAGAATAGTTGCGGAGTGTGACGTTTCCGTTAATATTTTATGGCATTCTTGTTTCGCTGGAGATGGCCGGTATGATCGGACTGCTTCGTGATGATCGTATTGCATGTAATACTGCCGGTGCGGATAGATATTGCTGCCAAGCGGTAACCCTTGTTCCGGCCATGAGCGGTTAGGTACTGGGTCAGATTTTTGGTTATGGCCAGTCAAATATTTCAATTGCATGAGATATACAAAAAAGCTAACCTTTGAATGTATAGAACGAATGTCAGGCAGCAAATGATATGGTCAGCCACAATCGGATTGATTGAACTGGACTAACAAAGCAAAAACAGGGACGGAAAAGGAAATGACTAAAGCCAGCAAGCCAAATTATTTAGACAAGGTCAAGCAATTATCCAAGATCGAAACCGAGCGGTTGTTATCCAGAATGGGCGGCAAACTGGACCGCAGGCTGGAGAAGGGCAAGTTGAGCCAGGAAGAAGCCCTGGCCAAACAGTTGGAATTGGAAGACGAACAGCTTCAGGAATGGCGCCGGGTCATGTATAGCCTGAAGAAAAAAGAAGAAGCCAAGGAAGCCAAGGAAGCCAAGAATAAAGCCAAGGCCAGTGCGCCGGCCAAGAAAGCAAAAGCCGCGGAAAAAGTCAAAGCGCCGGCTAAATCTAAAGCAGTAGCCAAGCCCGCACCCAAGCCAAAAACGGCGGCTAAGCCCAAAACAGCAGCTAAGCCCAAAGCACCGGCCAAGCAGGCCAATGCCGAACCGGGCAAATAACAAGCCCGCTGCAGTTGTCGCACCGCTGCGGATAATTCCATATCCGCAGCCACTACTCTCCATACACTTGATTCTTGCTATGCCCGCCATGCGGGCACAGACAGTCGGTGCACATCAATATCAGGATGGTCTGTTTAGCCAATCCCTGACCTGCCGCGATACCCACGCGCCATCATCAAGCGGCAAATCATGACCCGCGTCGGGATGCAGTCTGATCGCGCAGTTCCAGTGACGGGCCAGTGTCAGCGAGCACGCTACATTGACCAGCCGGTCTTGCTGCCCCGCCAATAACAACACCGGGACAGACGGTGCGACTGGAGAGGCACGATAATTGGCCGCAGCCTGGAGTTGCCGCAGGATGTTGGCACGTGTGATCGGGCATTCCCGCGCATAGCTTATCCACTGATCCAGTATTGCCTGACGGTGTTCCGAATGGCTTGCGATTGAACTGGTCAGTTCAAGGATCAGGCTTTCGCGCTGTATTGCCGAGCCAAACAGCAGGTGCCGGATCAGGATGGAATAATTTTCCGGACGCAGCCGGTGATAAAACGGGCTGTAGGGCGACAGGCTGGTATTGATCAATACCATGTTCCCCAGCTCGGCTGGATAGCGTTCATTCCATGCCACTGCGACCATCGCCCCCAGCGACAAGGCCAGCAAATTGTACGGGGGCGGGTAACCCTGTTTGCCGAGTTCCGCATGGCAGTAGTCCACCATCCGCACCACACGGGTGGCACTGGTCTGGGCATGCAACCGGCCATTGCCCGGAAAATCCAGGGCGACAACATGTTGTGCACCGCTCATGTCTTGGAACAATCCGGGAAAATCGCCCCAATGGCGACTCTCGCGCATCAAACCACGCAACAGCACCCAGGTGGTCATGGCTTGTACCAGCGTGCTACGGCTTGCTCCTGCAAGCGGTTGCGGCCGGGCCCCTGGGTCATCCAGTTCCGGTAGCTGCAAGCGGCGTGCACCAGAAAGTCCAGCCATACCGTGTGGCCGCGCAGTACCCGGTGCAAACGATGTTCGACCGAGGGATTGAACAGGCCATGACGGGAAAATAATTGGCGCGGATTTTTTTTCACCCACAGCCATGAACCCATTTCCAGCGTCAACGGCAAAAAGGTTTTGCGTTTGTCCTGCTGCGCCTGAAGATACAGGTAATCCCATATGTCCCCGTGGGTGCGGTACTGAACGCATTGGGGCTCAAACAGGTATTTGTGGTTTGGGTGAATTTCCTGAAATAATTTTTCCAGCGTGAAAATGTCGGCCAGATGGGCGATCGGGTCTGCACTGCGGGCATAGGGAAACCATACCCGGTCGCGCGAACCAAACCCGGAATGGCAATCCACGGCGATGCTGAAAGATCGTGTCAGCAGTTCCTCCTCCACCGTGCGGCACAGCGCCAGGTTTTCGATCTCCATCCCCGCTCCCGCCATTCCGCGGTACCAGGGCAAGCTCGGGCTGATGCGGTGCCCGCCAAGCAGGAAGGGCACCCTGCCTGGCGCTTCTATCGGCGCATTGCGCATCAGGTCCACGCCCCGCGGATTGCAGCGCGTCGACTGCCACATCCCGCCCGGATTGACCAATGGCATGAAAACCAGCCGCACTTCCTGTAGCATGTGATGCAGGCTGCCGTCCCACTCCAGCCGGGAGAGCAAGCCACGCAAAAAGTACAGCAACACCTGCGTGCCGATACGCTCCAGTCCATGGATACCGCCAAAGAACCCGATCGCAGGCAGCTTGGGGTCGGGATTACCCAGCGTCAGGCGATAGACCGGGAAGCGTTTATCGCCACTACCCACTTCACATTCAACGCGTGCGTCCAGACGGCCGGCAGCAAGTTCAAGTATGCGTTCCAGTTCGTTCAGTTCGGGTAGGGCGGACATGGGGCAATGTTCAGATTCTGGTTATAAATGCGGCCGGCTATACGCTTGCGCAGTTGCCGCCCCGTTTGTTTCCGGACAGCAAAAAAAGCCGGCCTGCCGAGAGGCCCGTTAAGCAGTGATGAAGGTGTTGTGATGCTGCAACGGAATTTTCCGGGTTGTTTATGATTTAAGAAAATGCCTTGCATACCGGCTGCTCATGCGCGACATCGGCAGCAGGATGAACAGGTCGGCCGTATTGAATTCCGGATCCCATGCCGGCTCACCGCAGATGTAGGCGCCCAGACGCAGATAGCCTTTCAGCAGCGGAGGAACCGGCGCGTCGAGATATTGGTTCAGCGCATGCAGCGGCAACGGGCAACGCGGGAACACGCTGTATTCGGCGGGCGCCGAATACAAACGATGCAGTTTGCGATAGACGCTCGCCGCAACATGGCCGCCATCCGCCATGCTGATGCTGGCACAGCCGATCAGGTATTCATGGCGGTGCTGCAGCATGTATTGGGCCAGGCCACTCCACAGTTGGGTGATGGTTGCACCATCGCGGAAATCCCGGTGCACGCAGGAACGCCCGACTTCCACCATCCGGTCGCTGAGATGCAGCAGGCGGGTGAGATCGAATTCTGTTTCAGCGTAGTATCCGCCGATTTTTTCGGCCTGATCGGGCGAAAGAATGCGATAGGTTCCGATTACCTTGTTCTCGGCGCTCTCGCGCACCAGCAGATGTTCGCAGTAGTTGTCGAAGATATCCCGGTCGATTTCTTCCCTGGCACTGGGCAGATTTGCGCCCATTTCTTCGGCAAAGATTTTATAGCGCAGTCTTTGCGCCTCGATTACCTCATTGTCGTTGCGGGCGAATGCGGTTGTCAGATGCCGCTGGAAAGAGGATTGTGGTTGACGGTTGAGTTCCAGCATCGTATTCCCTTATTGATTGGTTGAAGTAGGGAACAGACTAGGATCTTCATGTTGCATGCCGATGAAGGTAATGTGAATGAACTATGAATCTTCCAGCGGAAGCGGGTTCAACAGCGGATCGCCAAGCAAATCGCATGCGGACAGCGACGAAATCCCGAATTCGGGAATATCGTACAACGCCTGCCGCATCGCATTCGGCCGGACGTTACCGAGGGTTAGCAGCGCTTGTGAAATGGCTTCATGTGCGGCGCGGGCCAGGACGCGGCGATTGGTGTTTTCGGTCATCAGCACCGGGGCGAATGCCACCGATACGCTTTGCCGCGCGCAGCGCAGGATCTGCCAGATCGATTGTGCCAGCGTCATCTCTCCGACGAAAACGGCGGCGGACCCGGGCTCGCCGCCCTTTTCCTGATAGCGCAGTGCCATCGGCTGCACACGGATTCCGGCATCGATCGCGGGTTGAATCAGTGCAGAGTGGAAGTGGCCAACCTGTTTTCCGTCTGTCGTGGTGCCTTCCGGGAACAGTCCGATCGAAATATCCTGCTCGAACAACTGGCCGATGCGCCGGTTGACCGTGGCGGCATTCTGGCGCAGCGCGCGTTCGATGAAAACGGTACCGCAGCGCCGGCTTAGCCAACCGATGATGGGCCAATCGCGCACTTCGGATTTCGCGATGAAACGCGAGGGATGGATCGCATTAAGCACAATAATGTCCAGCCATGAGACATGGTTTGCGACGATCAGGCATCCGGCCCTGACCGGCTGTTGCCCTTCAATCAGTATGCCGATGTTGAGTATTGCCAGCAGTTGCCTGTTCCAGTTTTTCAGGATGCGGTTTTGCCCGGGTTGGCCCAGGTGCGGATAAATGATCGCCAGCAGCAATCCGTACAAAAGGTGCACGCAGACCCGGCAACCCCTGAACACACTGATCAGGATATGCACCGTTTTCTCAGACATAATTGACGCTTGGATTTTCAAGTTGCGCATCTTCAAAATTGTGCAATTGCTGGTGGCGCCGTTCAATGAACAGGCTGTTGCCGGGTTTTTCCTTGGCCATTTTTTTTGCTTCAGCGGCGGCTTCTGCAACTTCATAATGCGAGCTGAATGATTCCGGATTGATCCAGGCCACACCGATCGAGAGGGTAGGCAGGGGATGGCGAACGATGCGCCCCTCGCGGTCGGCGCTCAGATAACCGCCGGCCGAACGATGGTCTTTGTCGAACAATGCCGGGGAGGTTTGCGCAAATGTGGAGAGGGCACGGTGGCAACGGTGTTCCCAATCCGCACTTTGCATCAGCAGGATGAAATCGTCGCCGCCGATATGGCCGATGAAATCATGCGCCGGATCGCAGGCAGAGCCGAGTAGCCTGGCAGTGAACTGGATCAGTTCATCCCCTTTGCGATAGCCGCACACATCGTTGAACGGCTTGAAGTTATCGATGTCACCGTAACAGATGGCAAATGACTTGCCGGATTGCAGCAAGCGTTCGATTTGCTCATTGATGGGAACATTGCCCGGCAATAAGGTCAGCGGGTTGGCGTGGCGTGCGGTTTCGATCTGAGCTTTGGTGATTTCGCGCAACAAGTCCTGTCCCGTGCCGATCCCGATGTATCGGCCATGTTCGGTGATGATGAAACCGTCGGTAAAATGCCGGATTTCGGACTCGCTCAAAAATCCGCTCAATTCATGGATGGGCGTTGATTTTTCCACCAGCAAAGGTGCCGCATTCATCAGCTTTTCACAGGGCTTTTTGCCCAGCAGTTCGTGCCGGTACGGTTGTGCAAGACTGTCGACGAATTCGTGCCGGTTGATCAAGCCGACCGGGCGCCCGTTCTTGACGACCGGTATGGCCCGCAGGTTCTTCTGCTCGGAAAACCTGGAAAATATTTTTTCAATCGCCGTTTCCGGTTGCGCCGGTTCGATATAGCTGAGTATGGATTCAATCGTGGTGACGTTGGGGGTTCGGTAGGGTTGTTCAGCGAGCTGTCTGGCATTGATCAGACTGGCAACGGCGGCGTCCAGGTGCAGCGATGGGGTGTGATTCGGGCGGGCAATGAAATATCCCTGCCCGCCGGTAATCCCGATATCGCGTACGGTCCTGAATTCGGCGGCTGTTTCTATACCTTCGGCAATTACCTGGGTGCCCGAACTGAGTGCGATGCCCTGAATTGATTTCAGGAATTGCTGTTTCAGCGGATCGGTATTGACGCCCTGCACAAAATGCATGTCGATCTTCACAAATTCCGGGCGCAATTCGGACCATAAACGCAAACTGGAAAATCCTTCGCCCAGGTCATCCAGTGCGATCTTGAATCCCATGCTGCGGTAATACAGCAGCGCATTGCGCATATCCGCAAAATCGAAGGTGGGCTGGTTCTCGGTGACTTCGATGATCACCCGTTCCGGGGCTATGCCGATTGTTTTCAGGTAGGCGAGGGTTTGTCCGTTTTTGAAACCGGGGTGGGTCAAGACATCGGGACTGACATTCAGAAATAATTGGCCGGGCAGGTTTTGGGCAGCAAAAGACTCCATTACGGTCTCGCGACACAGCATTTCAGTTTCGAAAAAAAGCCCCTGCTGCCTGGCGGCACCGAAAAGATTGGCAGGGGCATGCAGCGGACTGTCGGCGGGGCCGCGTATCAGACCTTCGAAACCCAGAATCGAACCACTGGAAAAATCAATGATTGGTTGAAATAGTGCCGACAGGTCGCGCTTGTCGAGTATGTCCTGTAGCGATCTCATCGCAATTTTCCTGAGCGTTTTCTGGTCGCACAGGATAGCTCCCGTATATTTCAGTTTGGTTAAGGCCGGATTTTCAATTGAATGCGTTGACGTTAAACCTTCCCCTTATTCAGCTTGTGGGCGGCCTGTCAATTCATGTTCGCATATGTGTTCCATGGAAAAGAACCGATACGGGCGGGGCCGTTCCGGAATTCAGGCGGGGGTAGCCGGTATTCGCGGCTAGCAGCTGAACGACAAGACCGAGATGGTCGCGCCGATCACGATGCCGGCCAGCACATCGCTCGGGTAATGCAGCCCGAGTACCAGTCGCGAAACGGCAACCAGTGCGGTAAATGGCAGGAGCAGCCAGGCGAGATCGGGATAGTAGGCAAGTGCAACGACGCTGAAGGCCACGGCATGCAGGGTATGACCCGAGGGAAAGCTGAACTGATCCAGCGGTGCAATGCCGCAACTGATCACCGGATTCCGGTTGTATGGGCGCGGGCGATGGGTCTTGTGCTTGAGCCATTTGTAGAGAATGGTGCTGGCCAGTCCGGCTGCAACCATGTGAAACACGGGGATCAGTGCGGCAGCCCGGTATTCAACCAGCAGCGACAGCATCAGGCAGTACCAGAATATACCGTCACCCAGCCGGCTGATCAGCCGGAATGAATTCCTTATGGATGGATTGATGATTGCGCTGTTGAAGCGCAAACACCAGGCCTCATCCCAGGTTTGGATCCGCTGCAGGCTGTAGATTCGGTGTGTCATGACGAGATTCCGGTTTGGACGCCAGCTGTGCAAGTGCCTGCTCGAATTCCTTCACGATGTTTTGCCAATCGAGTTTCAGCATGGTCTGGTGGGCTTGTCTGCGCATTTTCTCGATGCGGGGCCCGTCGGCGGCCAGTCCGCATGCCACCTTGATGAATTCATCCGCATTGCCGTACTCGGCGTGCAACCCGTTTTCTCCGTGCACGATATGTTCGGCTGCCGCGGCATAGCGGTACGCGACTACGGCCAGCCCGCTTGCCATCGCTTCCACGGTCACGTTTCCGTAGGTTTCGGTCATGCTGGGGAACAGGAAGATATCACCGGAGGCATAATGTGCCGCAAGATCCTCGCCGGTTCGCATCCCGGCGAAAATATATTCGGAATTCTTCCGCTGCAATTCCGCGCGCACCGGGCCATCACCGACCATGACCAGTTTCAGTTTCGGGTTGACTGCCTGCATGGCCTCGAATGTGCGCAGCACCAGCGGCAGGTTTTTCTCGGCCGAGATGCGGCCCACATAAATGACCGCCAAATCGTCATCCGCAAACAGACCCCATTGCGCGCGCAATTTCCTGCTGCGCTTGCCGGGATGGAACAGGGCAGTTTCCACCCCGCGCGCGACGACCTGCAGGTTCTGGTACCCCTCCTGTTCCAGGGTGTCGCGCAACTCATTGGTGGGGACCAGGGTGGTGTCGGTGCGGTTGTGCAGTTTGCGCAGATAGGCGGCGACGGTCTTTTGCAGCCAACCGAAGCCGTAATGCTGGCTGTAGCTGTGAAAATTGGTATGGAAATCGCTGCTCACCGGGATGCCGAGCTTGCGTGCGGCGGACAAAGCTGAGGAACCCAGCGGGCCTTCGGTGACCAGATGAACCACGTCGGGACGCTTTGCGGTCCAGAGCTTGATCAAGCGCTGTTTGGCCGGCAGACCCAGCTGCAAACCCTGATAACGGGGAATGGGGAAGCCGCGCACCAGAACTTCCTGGAAGGTAGGCCCCTGTTTCGCGCTGTCTTGCGGGTTCTGGCGCGGACGTACCAGTTCAACCACATGTTTTTGGCGAAAGCCTTCCACCATGCGGCTGATGGTCATTGCCACCCCGTTTATTTCAGGCGGATAGGTTTCAGTCACAACCGCGATACGCAGCTTACGTTCTGCCATGTTCATTCCTCTGCTGTTGGATATTCATCGCGTAAAATATCCCATATGGACAAGAAGTTTTGATGAAAGTTTTATGATGATTTTGTGACGGTATTCAGTTGAGCAGGATCAGCAGCCAGACCAATACAACATCCAGCAAACTCAGCAGCACGGCTGCACTGCCGATGTCCTTGGCGCGTTTCGCCAGTTTATGCTGGTCCAATGAGGTGTGATCGACGGCGGCTTCCACTGCCGAGTTGAGCAGTTCGACGATCAGCACCAGCAAGACGCTGGCGACCATCAGCGCCTTGCCGACCCCGCTAACCGGCAAAAGCATCGCGGTAGGAACCAGGATGCAAGCCAGCAACACTTCCTGGCGGAATGCATCCTCGTGGCGGATTGCAGCGCGCAATCCGGACAGTGAGTAGAACAAGGCGTTCCAGACTCGCTTCAAACCGGTCTTTCCTTTGTATGGGCTTTCCATCGTTATCCTGTCATGTTCAAGAGTGATTGCCGCACGTTGCGGGGCAGGGTGGAAGCTTATGGCATGAGTGTTTCAGTCTGGTTACGCTAGCAAATAGGATATTTTGATGAAACAGCGAAAAAATCAGGTTGAACATTCCCGCTGACTTCGGTAGAATCCGCGCTCTTTTGAAATTGGCTGGAGTGGAACCATGGCACGTGTATGTCAAGTGACGGGAAAAGGCCCGATGTCGGGAAATAACATTTCCCACGCAAACAACAAAACCAAGCGTCGTTTTTTGCCGAACCTGCAACGCCGCCGCTTCTGGGTTGAATCCGAGAACCGCTGGGTCAGCCTGCGCCTGACCAATGCGGCACTGCGCACCATCGACAAGAACGGTATCGACGCGGTGCTGACAGGCATGCGCGCCCGCGGCGATAAAATTTAAGGAACACGAAAATGCGCGAAAAAATAAAACTCGAATCCAGTGCCGGTACCGGTCATTTCTACACCACGACCAAGAACAAACGCACCACGCCTGAGAAGATCGAAATGAAAAAATACGATCCCAAGGCACGCAAGCATGTCATGTACAAGGAAACCAAGCTGAAGTAATTTAGCCCGGCATTGTTGTACGAAGAAAAACCCGCGAAAGCGGGTTTTTTTTTGGATAAATTTTTCGGTTCTGTACGGGATCGTTAATACGGGGAACGATCTTCCGCAGAACGTTGACGCAGTTCATGTAATGGCAGTTTGAAATCGCGTGACATTTATACTTTGTTCAGGCATCTTCAAACAGTTATTGCTTGTATACCCTCGCGATAGGCAGCGGACTGCTCTGCTGCCCGCCTGCGTTCCTGGCGGCTCATCCACAGGCTGCCGGCGACCACGCCCACTGCCACCACCGCCACGGTGATTGTCGCAATCGCATTCACGGTCGGATCCAGCCCCAAACGAGCGCGGGACAGGATGACCAGCGGCAGGGTCGTGGATCCCGGTCCGGAGAGGAATGCGCTGGTGACCACATCATCCAGCGAGATGGTAAAGGTCAGCAACCAGGCTGCCATCAGCGATTGGGCGATCAGCGGCAGCGTGACCAGATAAAACACCTGGAAGGGTTTGCAGCCGAGGTCCATTGCCGCTTCCTCGAGCGATTTATCCATTTCCAGCAAACGCGACTGGATGATGACTGCGGCATAGGACAGGCCGAATGACGTGTGCCCTGCCCAGATGGTGAACATCCCTCGTTCGGGCATGCCGAACAAACGTTCGCACATCACGAAAAAGAGCAGCAAGGACAGGCCGGTGATCACCTCGGGCACAACCAGGGGGGCATTGATATGGGCAAAAAATGCAGTACGTCCGAAGAACGATTTGTAGCGCACCATCGCAAACGCAGCGAACATGCCCAGCACGACCGAAGCCGTGGCGGTCATCAGGGCGATCTTCATGGACAGGATAAATCCGTTCACGACTTCGCTGTCGTGCGCGATGACGCCGTACCATTTGAAGCTGAAGCCGCCCCACAGGGTAACCATTTTCGATTCGTTGAAAGAGAAAATGATCAGTGTCAGGATCGGTACGTAGAGAAACACGTATCCAGCGATCAACCAGGTTTTTCCGAGTTTGCTATCCATGCCTCATAAACCCCGCACGCCGCCGGAATCGGCTTGATATTTGTTGAAGATGGCCAGCGGCACCAGAATCAGCACAACCATGCTCACGGCGACCGCCGATGCCATCGCCCAGTCGTTGTTGCTGAAGAATTCATCCCAGAGCACGCGTCCTATCATCAGCGTGCTGGGCCCGCCCAGCAGTTCGGGAATGACATACTCGCCGACACTGGGTATGAAAACCAGCATGGCGCCGGCGACGATACCGTTTTTCGACAAAGGGACCGTCACCAGCCAGAATGCTTTCCACGGGGTGGCACCCAGATCCTTGGCGGCCTCAAGCAAACGCAGGTCCATCTTCACCAGCGTGGCATAGACCGGCAATATCATGAACGGCACATAGGTATAGACCATGCCTATGGTCATGGAAAAGCCGGTGTACATCATCTTGATCGGATCGTGGATGACATGCAGCCAGATCAGCACGTTGTTGATCACGCCGTTGTCGTCAAGCAGTCCCTTCCAGGCATAAACGCGCAGCAAATAAGAGGTCCAGAACGGCAGCGATACCATCATCAAAAGAGCCGGCCGCATGCTGGCCGGCGATCTCGCCATGAAATAGGCGAACGGGTAGCCTATGACCAGGCAGATAAGGGTGGTGATCGCGGCAAACTTGATTGATGACCAGTAGGTCTCGATGTACAGCGGATCGGAGGCCAGGAACAGGTAATTCGACAGCTTGATGTTGAGATGGAAAATACCATTGGCATAGCTGGTAAGGTCCTGAAAATGAATCCCCAGCGCATCCGTGCTCGATACGCTGATTTTCAGCACCACCAGGAATGGTATGGTAAAGAATATGATCAGAAAGCCGTAGGGGATGCCAATGACGGTGCGTCTTCCCCAGTCGCGCTTGAAGAACTGCACGATACGATTATTGCTGATGCCGTTTGCAATGTTCATTGCCTTTGCTCCTGCGGCTAGTTCGGCAACACGACGACATCGCTGCCGTCCCACCAAGCGTATACCTGCTGGCCGCGCACGAGTTGCGTTTCTTCATGGCGAGCCGAGTTTTCTCTGGAAGCCTTGATTTCCATGCCGCTATCCAGCCTGACGTGGAACAGCGTGAACTTGCCGAAGTAGGCTATCCCGTCTATTGTTCCGCGAGCAGCGTTATAGCCGTTTTCCGCCGCAGACTCGCGCTGGTCTATGGTTGGCTCATGGTTCTGCAGGGATATCTTCTCGGGACGCAGCGCGATACTCACCTGCATGTCTAACGTGCCGGTAATGCCGTGATTGACGTAATGGCGGCACTCCGGCGTATCAATGAGCACATGATCCGGTTTATCAGCGACAACCTTGCCCTTGAACAGGTTCACATCGCCGATAAAACCCGCCACGAACACGCAACTGGGCGTCTCGTATATCTCGCGTGGGTGTCCGACCTGCAGAAAACGGCCTTCCTGCATGACGGCGATACGGTCAGCCATGATCATCGCTTCTTCCTGGTCATGCGTCACCATTGCGCAGGTAACCCCCACACTTTTGATAATATTGACCAGTTCGAACTGCGTTTCCTCACGCAGTTTTCGATCCAGCGCCCCGAGCGGTTCGTCAAGCAGCAGCAGTTTGGGACGTTTTGCCAAACAGCGTGCCAGCGCGACACGCTGCTGTTGGCCTCCCGAGAGTTGATGCGGCTTGCGCTTGGCATATGGTTTGAGTTTGACTATGCCCAGCATTGTTTCGACGCGTTCGGCAATCTGATCTTTGGGCATGTGGTCGCGCTTGAGGCCGAACGCGACGTTCTCCCATACGGTCAGGTGGGGAAACAACGCATAGGACTGGAACATCATGTTGATCGGACGCTCATATGGCGGCATCTTCGCAATATCGTCCCCATCGAGGTACATATTGCCTGAGCTGGGCATCTCGAAGCCTGCCAGCATCCTGAGGAGTGTCGATTTGCCGCAACCCGAGGAGCCGAGTAGCGCAAATATTTCGCCCTTCCTGATATCGAGTGAAACATTATCGACTGCGACCACTTCGTCGAAATGCTTGCTCAACCGGTCAATCCTGATGAACCGTGAATCATCTCCGCGACCTGTAGAGTTCGCAACAGAATCTGCCATGCCCTGCGTCCCTTTCCCCTTGTGTGGTTGTGGTGGAGTGGCCACAACAGTCACTCCCTCTTGCTGCCCGAATATCAGAGGCCGGTCCTGAACTTCGTGTAGAGGCGCGTGCGCAGACGGCGAATGTCGATAGACACCATGTCGGGCGGAACCATCCTGGCCAAATCTTTGGGTTTCATGAATACTGCCCGGTCCGCCAGAATTTTAGGGTTAATGTACTTGGCCGCACTCGGCACCGGGTTGGCGTAGAACACCTTGTTCACCAAGCCGGCGTTGACTTTTGGACGATAAATGTAACTCATCCACTTGTATGCGTTTGCCACGTGCGGCGCATCGGCCGGGATAGCCATTGTGTCAAAAAACAATATGGCGCCAGTCTTGGGCAACAACACCCGAATGTTCACACCGTTGTTTGCCTCTTTTGCCCGCCTTTGTGCAATGCTCATGTCGCCATTCCAGCCGAGCGACACACACAGGGCTCCGCTGGCCAGGTCGTTGATGTAGCCGGATGACGAAAACAGGGTGACGTAAGGGCGAATCTTGTCAAGCAGCCTGGCCGCTTCCCGGTAATCAGCGGGATCGTTGCTATAGGGCGGCTTGCCCAGATAGCGCAGTGCGGCCGGGAAGACTTCGTCGCCGGAGTCAAGCATCGATACGCCGCATGACTTGAGTTTGCTGATGTATTCGGGTTTTAACAACAGATCCCATGCATTGTCCGGCATGGGCAGGTTGCCCAAAGCTGCCTTGACCTTGTCAACGTTGATGCCGATGGTGGTGATTCCCCACAACCAGGGTACCAGGTACTGGTTGCCGGGATCTATGGTCGCCAGGTTCTTCATGACGTATGGATCAAGGTTTCGGTAGGTGGTTATCTTGCTTTTGTCCAGTTTCATGAAGAGGCCGCCTTCAAGCTGTAACTTGGCCCAATTCGATGAGGGCACGACAATATCGTAACCCGTGTTCCCGGCCAACAGCTTGGCCTGCAGTGTTTCATTGCTATCGAATGTATCGTAGTGAACCTTGATGCCGGTTTCCTTTTCGAAGTTTTTTGTTGTGTCGTTACCGATGTAATCCGACCAATTGTAGATATTGAGCACATTGTCTTCGCCGGCTACAGATAAACCCGGTACGCCAAGAGACAACAAGACTGTTGCCACCACAGCACCAAACAGTCCCGCTCGATTCTTCAGGTTGCTACCGAACATAATATTTTCCTTGGTTGCATCGGTTAATTAAAGCCCAACACCTCAGGCGCCTAACGCCCCAAGCGATAGACATGAAATAGACATGAATGAAAACCTGCCCCGCGACCTCTGCTCCAGGTCGCAATCACATCACGGTTTACGGGAATGCAAGTTTTGCGCCATCTTTCCCATACATCCAGCAACTGCCATCAATTATACTTGCCCAAATAAATCAAAAACCAGTGAATCGCAAAACTTGAAGAAAGTTCTGGCCCGGAAAAATAAACACAACATGCTATTTTATATGAACTATTCTACTTTGTAAGCGATAATTTGATTCTCCACCGGAATCGGCAATCAAGCTAATGACCACTCGAGCAATTTTAATGGCGCCCCATATTTCAGCCATGTACCGGGGTTGATCCCGCCTCAAATTCATGCGCCTGATCGCCCGTTGCACTTCGCCGAAACGGCGCTGTTACACCGCGCCCAAGTTTATTTCGCAACGAAGTCTTGCCTTCATTGCAGGCACAATTGAGGGAATGAGTAATGAAGTTTCAATTTGGCTGTTGAAATCAGGTGGCGAGAACTGAGAAGGTGATGAATTCAGATCGCTAGTCGGAATCTTTGCAGCCGAACCGGCTTCTCCCGTTGCTGATGCAATATTTTCGGACCGATAATTGGAGCGTTGCGAATGGTTGCCTAAGCGGCTGCAACCCGTCAGAAAATTGCTAAGCGAGTTGGGTCTCGCCAGGCAGATTCTTTACATGTTCAATTGGTTTAACATTGTAGCGAGCCGTGCAAAAAATATTGTTTTTGGCAAATTATCGCGATAACCGTCCATAATATTTACAACTGTCACTTAGGAGATTCGATGAAACCAATCAAAACCGATAATGCACCTGCGGCAATCGGGCCGTATTCCCAGGCAATTGCCTCGGGCGCACTTTTGTTCACCTCCGGGCAGATACCGCTTCGTCCGGATGGCAGTTTGGTGGCAGGCGGAGTCGAGGTGCAAACGCAGCAGGTCCTTGATAATTTGCGCGCGGTAATCGAAGCTGCCGGTGCCACATTGGGGCAAGTGGTAAAGACCACCGTGTTCCTCAAAAACCTGGAGGATTTTGCCGCAATGAACGGCATATATGCGGCGACATTTGGTAGTCATTGCCCTGCACGTTCCACAGTGCAGGTCGCAAGATTGCCAAGGGATGTGCTGGTTGAGATCGAGGCGATCGTCTCGCTGTCCTGACAGGGATTCGTGTTGTTTTCATGAAGCATGACATCAATTTCATCGGCTTGATCTTGCCTGCTGTGGGTAACCGCATATGCATGGATGCCGTGCTTGTGGGTGTGCAGTCACGGAGCTGGATAGAGTAGGCCTGGCACAGGCGCTGCCCAGGCATGAAACTGTTGCAGCAGCACTGTTATTGTACCAAGCAGTAGCTTTCTTTTTGACAATCATGCGGGTGGTTGACCGACCCGTCCGTATATCTGGTTTGGAGGATTTATGCCTATCAAGTTGAATCATCCGTCACTCCTCAGGCAGGCATCGGCCTGGCTGGGCGGGCAATGGGTGGGTGCCGATTCCGGCGCAACCTTCAATGTCAGAAACCCGTCCGGTGGGGAAACGATTGCACGGGTACCGATGATGGGGCGTGCCGAAACGGAACGCGCGATCGCCGCTGCGGCAGCGGCGCAAAAAGAATGGCGGGTGCTTGCCGCAAAGGAACGTTCCGCGCTGCTTAAAAAATGGTTCGAGCTGATCATGCAGCATCAGGAGGATCTGGCGCATATCCTGACCGCCGAGCAGGGCAAGCCGCTGGCCGAGGCGCGTGGAGAAATCGCTTATGGCGCCAGCTTCATCGAGTGGTTTGCCGAGGAGGCGAAGCGGGTTTACGGTGAGGTGATCCCATCGCCGCTCAACGACAGACGCCTGGTCGTGTTGAAGCAACCGATCGGCGTCACGGCGGCGATTACGCCGTGGAATTTCCCGACCGCGATGATCACCCGCAAGGCGGCGCCGGCACTGGCGGCGGGTTGCACGATGATCGTAAAGCCCGCTGAGCAGACGCCCTTGTCGGCACTCGCGCTGGCGGTGCTGGCAGAAGAAGCCGGGATTCCGGGCGGCGTGTTTCAGGTGATTACCGGGGATGCGCGGCAAATCGGCGCAGCCATTTGCGAAAGTCCTGTGGTGACCAAGTTGTCATTTACCGGCTCGACCGAAGTGGGGCGCATCCTGATGCGCCAGAGTGCGGATACGATCAAGAAACTCTCGCTCGAGCTGGGCGGCAATGCACCCTTCATCGTGTTCGACGATGCGGATCTGGACGCCGCGGTTGAAGGCGCCATCGCCAGCAAATATCGCAACGCCGGACAAACCTGCGTGTGCGCCAACCGGCTGTTCGTGCAGGACGGCGTGTTTGATGCGTTTGCCCAAAAACTGGCTGTTCGCGTCGCGCAGCTGCAGGTGGGTGACGGACTTTCGGCCGGCGTGACGCAGGGGCCGCTGATCGATGAGGCGGCGCTGGCCAAGGTGGAAAGCCATGTCGCGGACGCGATTGCCAAGGGGGCCAAACTGGTTGCCGGAGGCAAGCGCCATGCGCTGGGTGGCACTTACTACGAACCCACCATACTGGCTGACGTGAGTCCGGATTCGATGATATTCCGCGAGGAGACCTTCGGGCCGGTGGCACCCCTGTTCCGCTTCAAGACCGATGATGAAGTCATTGAGCTGGCCAATCGCACCGAGTTCGGTCTGGCTTCATATTTTTTCAGTCGCGACATCGGGCGAATCTGGCGTGTTGCGGAAGCGCTCGAATATGGCATGGTCGGCGTCAACACCGGCATCATTTCCACCGAGGTCGCTCCATTTGGCGGTGTCAAGCAGTCCGGTTTGGGACGCGAGGGTTCGCACCACGGCATCGATGAATATCTGGAAATAAAATATGTTGCCATGGCCGGGTTGTAGCTCCGGTCGGTAAAGTGTTTACGAGGTGAGATATGAGTGCAGTAAATAGCACGGTGCCCAAGCCTTCGAAAAGGTCTCCGCTGACGGTGCCGCACATGGATGTCGATTGCATCCCGTTTTACCTGCTGTACCGCTGCGCACTTTACCGGTTGGGATCGTGTATGCGATCCGGTCGGGGTGAAGGTAATCAAACTTCCCCCAAACTGCTATCAATTAAGTTTGTGCATGGGTCCCGGTGAGATCATGCCGCTTTGCCGAGTATCTGTTGCTGCTGATGAATTTCATGCTGGTGCGCTGCCCATTGCTGTTCATCTTTAAGATATCGGGTAAAGTCCAATCCCTTGTCTCCTTCGGCTGCTATCGACGCGAGTGCTTCGGCAATACAGCTGAAGATACGATCGATCTCGTTCTTCTCGATCGTGAGCGGGGGCGAGATCGCGAGCACATCCCCGGTATGGCGGACCAGCACGCCCATCTCGTAACATTTCAGATAGGTGGCAAAAGCCAGGGCACCGGGTTTATCCGGAGTCGGTTCCAGTTCGATGCCGGCCACCAGACCAATATTACGGACGTCCCTGACAAACGGTATTCCCTTGAGGGTGTGTGCGGCCTGTTCGAAGTGGTTGCTTAAACCGGCCGCACGCCCGACCAGCTTTTCGGCAATGAAGATATCGTTCGTCGCGATGGCTGCAGCGCAGGCAATCGGATGGGCGGTGTAGGTGTAGCCATGCGGCAGTTCGATTGCGTTGGCAGGGCTGTTGGACATGAACGCGTCGTGGATCTCGCGCTTGACCGCCACCGCGCCCATCGGAACCGCGCCGTTGGTCAGCCCTTTGGCACAGGTGAGGATGTCCGGCACGACACCGAAGTAGTCGGACGCGAAGCGCGCCCCCAGCCGGCCGAATCCGGTGATGACTTCGTCGAAGATCAGCAGGATGCCGTATTTGTCGCAGATCTCGCGCAGACGCTTAAGGTAGCCCTGTGGTGGTAGAACCACGCCTGCCGAACCCTGCATCGGTTCGACGATCAGCGCGGCGATGGTCGCGGGGTCGTGCAGCGTGGTGATGCGTTGTTCGAATTCGTTGGCCAGCTCAATTCCGCCGTCCTTGGGCAAGCCTCGGGTAAACGCGTTGCGGCCGATATCCAGCGGATGCCGGATGTGGTCCACGCCGGCCAGTCCGTTGCCGAACGATTTGCTGTTGCCGGCAATTCCGCCAACCGAAACGCCGCCAAAATTGACCCCGTGGTAGCCGCGCTCGCGGCCGATCAGCTTGTTGCGCAGCGGGTTGCCGGTCACGCGATGGTAGGCCAGCGCAATTTTGAGCGCGGTGTCGGCCGATTCGGAACCGGAGTTGGTGAAGAAGATCCGGTCCAGTCCGGCCGGCATGAATTGCGCGAGCCGTTCGGCAGCCTCGAAAGCGAGCGGATGGCTGTTCTGGAACGCGGGTGCATAGTCCAGCGTGCGCAACTGGTGCGCAACCGCGCTGGCAATTTCCTCGCGGCCATGGCCGGCCGCCACGCACCATAACCCGGCCGTTCCATCCAGCAAGATGCGGTCGTCGATCGTGGTGTAGTAGTTGCCTTTTGCCGCCTTGAACAGGCGCGGCATGCTCTTGAACTGGCGGTTTGCGGTAAACGGAAGCCAGTAATGGTCGAGATTGGGTAAGCTGGCCATGGTCACTCCTGTATTAATAGTGATGCGGGCCTCGACCTGTTTCCCCAAACAACTACTCAGCCCTGCACCCAGGCCCTGGCTTCCTGATAATCCGTAAACACGCGTATATCGGCATCGACGAAGTTGCGCGACAGCCATGCCGTCCAGGTGAGCCACTGGTTGCTGGTGACAACGGCGATCTTGGTAAAGTCATGGTTGTGTTCGCGGCGGAAAAACTTGATCTCTTCCCAGGCCACGTCGATGGTGTAGCCGACCATGGCGCGCAGGTCGAACAAAAGATCCAGTTCGCCGGGGGATTTCAGTTTGTAGAGCGTCTGTTCCTCGAAAGCCTTGAAGTCGGCGATGGTGAATTCGCCGAGCACAGCCACGTTGACGAGATTTTCGGTTTGTTCGATGGTGATCATTATTGCTGCTCCTTATTTATTGTTTTGGAGACGTATGCTGCGGTGTCAGCCATAAGCTTAACACACCGCCCGCGATGATGAGTGCCATGCCCAGCCAGCTGATCAGCGGCAGTACTTCATTCCACAACAGCATGCCGAACAGGCTGGCGAACACGATGGTGCTGTATGCCAGGCTGCCGACCACCAGCGTGTTGCCGGTACGGTATGCGTGCGTCATTGCAAGTTGCGCGAATGTCGCGGTGCTGCCCAGTCCAAGCAGGATGGTGAAGCCATGCGGGGTGATTGGATGCGGCGTGTCGAACAGCATCCACACGCCGCTGCAGACCGAAGCGGTCAGGCTGAAGTAGAACACGGTGCGCAGCACCGGCTCGCCGAGGATGCCGAGCTGTTTGACGTTGATGTAGGCGATGCCGGCGAGAAATCCCGAGGCCAAACCCAACAGGCCGGACAGCAATTGTTCGCGTTGCATGGTCGGGTGCAACAACAGCACCACGCCGCAGAAACCCAGCCCGATCGCGGCTGTCATCGGCAGGTGGAATTTGTCCCTGTACACGACCGTCGTAAACAGGGTGAGGAACAGCGGTGAGGTGTAGTTGAGCGTGACCGCTGTGGCAAGCGGCAGCACAGTGATGCAGTAGAAGTACAGCCAGAGCGCGATCGTTCCGGAAATGCCGCGCCACAGATGGGCGCGCCAATGTTGCGTGACGATGCTGACGCGCTGTGATCGCATTATGCCGTAGACCAGCAGCAGTCCGAGGAACGAGCGGTAGAATACCAGTTCGATATGCGAAAAGTACGGGTCGCCCAGTTTGACGAACACACTCATGCAGCCGAACAGCAGTCCGGCGACCAGCATCCACAGCGGGCCGGTTTTTTTTGTCATTCCGGCGGTATCGATTAGAGGTGTGATGAAAGATTGCGGCGCAGATATTCGTGGAAGTGCAGCATGCCGTCTTCGGTGGGTGACTGGTACGGGCCGTGTTCTTCGATGCCTCGCTGGTACAGCGATTTTCGGCCCCGGTGCATGCGCAGGCAGATCGTGTCGTCTTCCACCGCGGTTTCGTTGTAGGCTTTTTGTTCCGCTTCGACATATTCGCGTTCGAACAGCACGATATCCTCAAGGTAATAGAATTCGACGATGTTGGTGCAGGCCTCCGGGCCGCGCGGAACAAGGGTGCTGATGACCAGTGTGCCGGGATACCACTCGACCATGATGTTGGGATAATAGGTCAGCCAGATTGCGCCGTACCTGGGCAACCTGTCGCCGTGATAGCGCAACACCTGTTCCTGCCACTTGGCATAAACATCGCTGCCGGTCTTGCGCAGCCCGTTGCGGATGCCGACGGTCTGCACGCTGTATTGTTCGCCGAATTCCCACTTGAGGTCGTCGCAGTCCACGAAATTGCCGAGGCCGGGATGGAACGGCACGACATGGTAGTCCTCCAGATACACTTCGATGAAGGTCTTCCAGTTGAACGCGTATTCGTCCACCTGCACACGATCCAGCATGTAGCCGGAAAAGTCGATATCCTGCATCACGCCAACTTTGGCCAGATCTTTTGCTACATCGCGCTTGCCGGCAAACAGCAGGCCGTTCCAGTTTTGCAGTGGCGATTTGCTCAGGTTCAGGCAGGGGTTTTGCGGGAAATGCGGCGCGCCGAGCAGTTCACCGTCGGTCTTGTAAGTCCATCGATGCAGCGGGCAGACGATGTGTTGCGTGTTGCCACGGCCTTCCAGCATGATCGCCTGGCGATGGCGGCAAATATTGCTGAGCAGTTCCACGCCGTTCTGATTGCGCACCAGCAACTGTGCCGCACCTTCCAGAACATGGTAGTCGCCGGGATTCGGGACCATCAGTTCATGGCCGACATAATTTGGTCCTTGTTCGAACAGCAGGCGCTGCTCGACTTCCATTGCTCTGGAATCGAAGTACCAGTTGAGCGGTGGCTGGATCGGAACCCGGGTGAGTTGTTTGATGTTGGCGATTTCAGACATGCCGTGAATGTGGTTGTGTTGCGGTGGAGAGGGGATTGTCCCCGAAATTAATTGGTGGGGCAACAAAAATTGGCCCTGCCGGAGTGGGTTGGGTAAAATGAGCCCCTTTAGCAAGCAATGATTCTGTGGATATATCCCCTTCACGTTATGGTGACGATCAATAGGCCATATTATCGTTGTCTGCAATGGTAATAATGTTCAATATAAACCGCACCCTCGCCTAATCTCGATCAGGATATGAATTTAACATCATTCACAAGTAAAGGTAGCTATGGCTGGAAAATCACAGAAAACTTCAAGCTTCGAGTCGGCAATGGCCGAGTTGGAGAAGATCGTCGCCGAAATGGAGGGGGGCAAGCTGTCGCTGGAAGATTCGCTGGCTGCCTACAAGCGTGGCGCGGAGTTGTTGTCGTTCTGCCGCACCCGCCTCGAAGAAGCCCAACAGCAGGTTCGTGTGCTTGAGGACGGCGTGCTGAAAGATTTTTCCGCTGCGGGTGGATCAGGACAATCTTGATGCGCGAGGATTTTCAGGGCTGGATCGCCGCGCAGCAGACACGCTTCGAGGATGTGCTGCGCGAGTCGTTGCCGCGTGCCGATGTTGCCCCGCAGCGATTGCATGAGGCGATGCGCTATGCGGTGCTGGACGGCGGCAAACGCGTGCGGCCGTTGCTGGTGTTTGCCGCGGGCGAACTGGCCGGTGCCGCGGCGGGGCGGCTGGATATAGCGGCAGCCGCAGTCGAGCTGATCCATGCCTATTCGCTGGTCCATGACGATATGCCGTGCATGGACGATGATGTACTGCGCCGCGGCAAGCCGACCTGCCATGTGCAGTATGACGAGGCGACCGCGCTGCTGGTCGGCGACAGTCTGCAAACGCTGGCGTTTCAACTGCTCGCGGAACATCGACTGAGCGATGATGCGCAGCGCCAGCTGGAAATGATCAAATTGCTGGCGGTGGCCTCCGGTTCCCGCGGCATGGCGGGCGGGCAGGCAATTGACCTCGCCAGCGTGGGCAAGCCGCTCACCCTTCCCGAACTGGAATTCATGCACGTACACAAGACCGGCGCGTTGATCCGTGCGGCGATCCTGCTGGGAGCACACTGCGGTACGGTCTCATCGGCGCAATTGGATAAGCTGGACCATTTCGGCAAGTGGATCGGCTTGGCATTCCAGGTCGTGGACGATGTGCTGGACTGCGAAGCGGATACCGCCACGCTGGGAAAAACGGCGGGAAAAGACGCGGATAATGCCAAACCGACTTACGTCAGCCTGCTCGGTATACATGGCGCGCGCGACATGGCGCATCGTTTGCACAGGGAAGCATTGCAGGCTTTGGCTGGTTTTGGCGATGCCGCACAACGGTTGCGCGAACTTGCCGATTTCATCGTTTTGCGAAAGTTCTGATGTACAAGTTACTTGACACCATCAATAGTCCGGACGAATTGCGTGCCCTGGATCGAGACCAGCTGCCGCAGTTGGCGAGTGAGTTGCGCGAGTTCCTGGTTGAATCGGTCAGCAAAACCGGCGGGCACCTGTCTTCCAATCTTGGCACAGTCGAGTTGACCATCGCACTGCACTATATATACGACACGCCTGAAGACAAGCTGGTCTGGGATGTGGGGCACCAGACCTACGTTCACAAAATACTGACCGGCCGGCGCGAGGCGATGAGCCGTTTGCGCATGGCGGGCGGCATCTCCGGCTTTCCGAAACGCGAGGAAAGCCCGTATGACACCTTTGGCACCGGGCATTCCAGCACCTCGATCTCCGCAGCGCTGGGCATGGCGGTAGCGGCGCAATTGCAAGGCTCCACCCGGCGTGCCGTGGCAATCATCGGCGATGGCGCGTTGAGCGGCGGCATGGCCTTCGAAGCGCTGAACAACGCCGGTGCGATGGATGCGAATCTGCTCGTCATCCTTAATGACAACGATATGTCCATCTCTCGGCCGGTCGGGGCACTGAACAATTATCTGGCCAGGCTGATGTCGGGACGCTTCTATGCGGCGATGCGGCGCGGCAGCGAGAAGGTGTTGAAAGGAATGCCGCCGGTGCTGGAATTTGCCAAGCGCGCCGAAGAGCATTTCAAGGGTATGGTGATACCCGGCACACTGTTTGAGGAATTCGGCTTCAATTACATCGGCCCTATCGACGGGCATGACCTGGATGTGTTGCTGGATACGCTGAAAAATATCCGCAAGCTGAGCGGCCCCCAGTTCCTGCATATTGTCACGCAAAAGGGCAAGGGCTACGCGCTGGCAGAGGAAGATTGCCTGCTGTATCACGGTGTGAGCAAGTTCGATCGCACCCGGGGTATCGTTCCCAAACCAGTCCAGACCAATGTCGAAGGACAAATTGCCAAACCGACTTACACGCAAGTGTTCGGCCAGTGGCTATGCGACATCGCAGCCCTTGACGAACGTGTAGTGGGCATCACGCCTGCGATGAGCGAAGGCTCGGGACTGGCGAAATTTGCCGAGCTGTATCCGGACCGCTATTTTGACGTGGGTATCGCCGAACAACATGCGCTGACCTTTGCCGCGGGTTTGGCATGCGATGGTTTCAAGCCGGTGGTGGCGATCTATTCGACTTTCCTGCAGCGCGCTTACGACCAGCTTATCCACGACATTGCGATACAGCGCCTGCCGGTGGTGTTTGCGATTGACCGCGCCGGCCTGGTCGGTGCGGACGGGGCAACGCACGCGGGCAGCTTCGACCTTTCCTATTTGCGCTGCATCCCGAACATGACGGTGATGGCACCGGCCGACGAAAACGAATGCCGCCAGATGTTGTACACCGCCATGCAGCTGGATACACCGAGCGCAGTACGTTATCCGCGCGGCACCGGACCCGGGGTGGCCGTCAATCCGGAAATGAGTGCATTGCCCATCGGCAAGGGTGTGTTGCGCCGCGCAGGCAAGCGGATCGCGATTCTGGCATTTGGCAGCATGCTGGCCCCGGCACTGTCAGCCGGGGAGCAGCTCGATGCGACCGTGGCGAACATGCGTTTCATCAAACCGCTGGATGATGAATTAGTCATGCGATTGGCGCGCGAACACGAACTGCTCGTCACGGTAGAAGAAAACACCGTGCAGGGCGGTGCCGGCAGCGCTGTCGCGGAATGTCTGTTGCGGCAAGGCATAAACGTTCCAGTGTTGCAGCTCGGCCTGCCGGACCGGTTCATTGAGCAGGGTGACCATGTACAAATGCTTGCAGCTTGCGGTCTGGATGCCAATGGCCTGATTTTGATGATTAATAAAAAATTAACCTAGTAATACTGTCGGGATTGGTTATAATATTTCGCCAACTTGATCGAAGAGGAATTCAGCCATGAATAGTCCCAAGCCAGATTTTATTCCCGATGTGCAAAGCTCAGTTGATACACGCCATCTTGCGATCGATCGGGTCGGCATCAAGGGTATACGCCATCCGGTGAAGGTAAAGGACAAGAGCGTCGGTGTGCAGCACACGATCGCCACATTCAACATGTATGTGCATCTGCCGCACAATTTCAAGGGCACACACATGTCGCGTTTCGTCGAGATTCTGAACCAGCATGAACGCGAAATCTCTGTGGAATCGTTTGAGAAAATCCTGGGCGAGATGGTAACCCGTCTGGAAGCGAAATCCGGATACATAGAGATGAGTTTTCCGTATTTCGTGAACAAGACTGCCCCGGTGTCGGGAGTACAAAGCCTGCTCGATTACGATGTCACGCTGATCGGCGAAACGGTAAACGGAAAGCCCCAGGTCACGATGAAAGTGCTGGTGCCGGTCACCAGCCTGTGCCCGTGTTCGAAGAAAATTTCCGAGCGCGGCGCGCATAACCAGCGTTCGCATGTCACGCTGTCGATACGCACCAACGAGTTCGTCTGGATCGAGGACGTGATCCGCATTGCAGAAGAACAGGCCTCCTGCGAACTGTACGGTTTGTTGAAGCGCCCCGACGAGAAATTCGTCACCGAACTTGCTTATGACAACCCGAAATTTGTCGAGGACATGGTGCGCGATGTGGCGGCGGTGCTGGATGCGGATAAACGCATCGATGCCTACGTGGTCGAGTCGGAGAATTTTGAATCGATACACAACCATTCGGCTTATGCGCTGATCGAGCGGGACAAGACAAAAGAATAATAAGGACCAAAGATCAAGAGGCAAAGACCGAGAAATCTGCCTGTTCAGGGTTTTCGATCCCGACAACTTGCTGCCAGATCATGACATTAAACCCATCGCCATCTTTCGTTTCGACTTTATCGAGTGCTCAGCCTGCTTCGATTCTTTGAGGTTGTTGAATGATATATGTCAGAAAAAATTGGGCTGACTGCTGGTAGATATAACGTTTGACTCCAAAATAATTGGATAGCTGATTGAGGCTCGATGATGGATATCAAAATGTACCAAGATGTTGTATTGCCAACAGTTACGCTTTTAATTACTGCGGTAGGCGGTTTTGCGACGATATATGTTTTTTTTCAAAACAGCCAACTAAAAAGGGCCGAATGGCTTTATTCACTTTTTGAAAAATTCTTCTATGATGAAAAATATTCTGAAATTCGTAGAATTATTGATTATGCACATGAAGGTGAGATTGATAGGTTAATTAATGGCTTAGCTTCAGAAAAAGAACATGGGCTGGAAGAGCAGCTGGTCAATTATCTGAACTTTTTTGAATTCATCGCAAATTTGTGGTTGCTCAAACAAGTGCCATTGCTTGAAATTAAAATGATGTTTGAGTATTACATCCTGAAGCTTGAAGAGCATGATTTCATCATGGATTACATAAATAAATATGGGTTTGAAGGTGTTGCGAAATTAGTTCAGGAGGTCAAGCGTGGCTAACCCCATTAAGAACTATTTATTTGTTTATGGAACATTGAGGCGTGATGGCGATAATGATATGTACAAGCTTCTTGCAAGGCATGCGAGATTTCTGTGCGATGGTTGGTTTAACGGGAAGTTGTATAACGTTACTTATTATCCATGTGCTGTACCGTCTGATATACCGGAAGATAAAGTTTATGGCGAAGTATATGAGTTGCTTGAACCTGAATATATCCTTCAGAAACTGGATGACTATGAGGAGTGCAGCGAAAAATTTCCTCCTCCCAGAGAATACCGCAGAGAAATCAGGAGTATTCATATTGCTAATGATGATGTAATCGATGCATGGATCTATATCTACAATTATGACGTTGGAAATTTGCGTCAAATAAAGTCGGGAGACTTTTTTAATCAATAATTCAGATGGTCTTTCCTGCGATGCACTACACGTTGTTCTTTTGGATGATTTTTTAAGACGCGTGTTCAAAGCACTCAGTACAAAACTTGATTCATCCCCAACATGAAACCTGTCGCCATCTTTCGTCACAAAAACATAGAAGGTCCCGGTTACCTCGCTCATTTCCTTGATGAGCGGCAAATTCCGTGGCAACTGATCGCGATCGATGCCGGCGATGCCGTCCCGCAAGATGCTTCGGCTTATGCAGGGCTGGTTTTCATGGGTGGGCCGATGAGCGTCAACGATGACCTGCCGTGGATACCCCAGGTGTTGGCAGTGATTCGCGATGCGGTCGCCAAAGATGTCGCGCTGCTGGGGCATTGTCTGGGTGGACAGCTGATATCCAAGGCATTGGGCGCGGTGGTGTCCCGCAACGCGGTTAAGGAAATCGGCTGGGGTGAAGCAAGCGTGTCGGATAACCGTGTCGCGCGCTCATGGTTTGGCGACTGCCAACACTTTGTCGCTTTCCACTGGCATGGCGAGACCTTCGCGCTTCCGCAAGGTGTGACACACCTGCTTTCCAGCCCCTACTGCCATAATCAGGCCTATGCGGTCGGGAAACATCTGGCGATGCAATGTCATGTCGAGATGACCGCCGAAATGATCGAGGTCTGGTGTGCGGCGGGTGCGGATGAAATTGCGGCGAGCAGCAGCCCGGCAGTGCAATCCGCCCACGAAATCAAGCGGCGAATGAACGAGTACTTGCCACGTTTGAATAGCATGGCAGAACAATTGTACGGACACTGGATCAAGGGCTTGTCCGGTTAGCTGTCGCGCCGAGAAGTGATTTGTTGCAATACGCCCGCATGGATATAATCGCGCGTTGCCGCTGCAATGGGAACAAGAAATATCCAAATATCTTAAGGAGTATTCCATGAACAGAATGATCGCGTTGGCCTGCCTCGGTTTTGCATTTGCTGTTTCTGCTCCGGCTTTCGCCGGTTCCCAGCAGGACAAGATGAGGGGGTGTAATGCAGAAGCCAGGTCAGATAACCTCAAAGGTGCTGAGCGCAAGGCATTTATGAAAAAATGCCTTAAAAAAGATTATGTGTTGAAGACCTCGGCGGTAAAATCCGAAGCAAAGGCAACAGCCAAGGCAGCGGCGCCTTCGGCAAAAGTAAAACAACAGGCGAAGATGAAATCCTGTAATGCGGAAGCCAAAGCAAAAGCACTCAAGGGTGCAGAGCGCAAGAAGTTCATGAGTTCCTGTCTCAAGGGTTAAGCCTGTTTTGCTCAAATAAGAACGCGCCGCAGGGCGCGTTTTTATTTGGGACTGTATAATCCATTCACTTTGCGCGATGGTGCCGCATTCAACATTTGAAGATTGCATGATTAAAAAATTCCTCAAGCGAGTATTCCGCAAGCCTGCCAAAACCAAGTCGGTGGGAAATGCACAGGTTATCCCGTTCAGATTGCATGGTGTGGCGCGCGAGCAGATCAGCTATGGTGCACTCAAGGTTACCGACGGCCTGCAAGCAGCCGGCTATCAGGCCTACGTGGTCGGCGGTGCGGTCCGTGATTTGCTGTTGGATCGCACACCCAAGGATTTCGATATCGCTACCGATGCCACTCCGGAGGAGGTGCGCCGAATATTTCGTCGTGCACGCATCATCGGGCGGCGCTTTCAGCTGGTGCATGTGATGTTCGGCGAGGAAGTGGTCGAGGTGTCGACTTTCCGCCGCATGATCGAAGCTGAAGACGCGCAGACCGACGAGCATGGGCGCCTGTTGCGCGACAACGAATTTGGCGACCAGGAACAGGATGCGGCGCGCAGGGACTTTACCGCCAACGCGCTGTTCTACGATCCGTCCACTCAGGAGATATACGACTTTCACGGCGGTTACGCCGACACCCGCAACCGCCTGTTGCGCATCATCGGCGATCCGCTGGTGCGCTACCGCGAAGATCCGGTGCGCATGCTGCGTGCGGTGCGTTTGTCCGCCAAGCTGGGTATCAAGCTGGACGCGGCAACTGCCGCACCGATAGCCGGCATGAAATCCCTGCTCGACAATGTGCCGAAGGCGCGTTTGCTCGATGAGGTGCTCAAGATGCTGTTGTCGGGCCATTCGCTGGAGTGCATCCAGAAGCTGCGCAAAATGAATCTGCATCATGGCCTGTTGCCTTTGCTGGACGTGATTTGGGAACAGCCGTTGGGGGAAAAATTCATCATGCTGGCGTTGCGCAATACAGACGAGCGCCTCAGTCAGGACAAGACGGTGTCGCCGGCGTTCCTGTTTGCCGCTTTGCTTTGGCATGAAGTGCTGGCAGCGTGGAATCTGCGTGTTCAGCATGGCGAACGCCCGGTGGGTGCAATGCACGAGGCGATGGACGAGGTGTTGGCCAGGCAGCGGGCGCAACTCGCGATACCGCACCGCCAGGATGCAGTGATGAAAGAGATATGGCTGATGCAGCAGCGTTTCGAACAACGCACCGGACAACGTCCGTTCCGCTTGCTCGAACAGCCTCGTTTCCGCGCCGGATTCGACTTTCTGTTGCTGCGCTGCGCCAGCGGGGAAGTGGATGGTGAGCTCGGTTTGTGGTGGGACGAATTCCAGGATGCCAGTGCCGAGCGCCGGGCTGAAATGTTGCAGCCGGAAGTCAGCGGCGAAAAAAAGCGCCGCCGCCGAAAGCCGCGCAAAAAATCCGAGCCGGCAGCCGGGGCTGAATTTGCAGCGGATGAGAATTCGGCATAATTCTGGAAACCATTTTCAACGCCATGCCACACATCGCCTTTATCGGACTCGGCAGCAATCTCGAGGATCCGTGCAGCCAGCTGCAGCGGGCCTTTGCTGACCTTGACCGGTTACCCGGCACGCGGTTGACAGCCAAGTCTTCGCTATATCGCAGTGCCCCGCTGGATTGCCCGGATCTGCCCGATTTCCAGGCGCAGCCCGACTTCGTGAATGCGGTCGCGAAAATTGAAACGGCCCTGGCGCCGCAAGCATTGTTGGAGGCCCTGCTTTCGATCGAGCATCAGCACGGCCGGGAACGCACTTTTCGCAACGCGCCGCGCACGCTCGATTTGGATGTGCTGTTGTATGACGATATGCAACTGCACGAGCATGGTCTGACTATCCCTCATGCGCAGATGCATGCACGCGCATTTGTATTGCAACCCTTGCTGGAAATTGCGCCGGATATCAGCATGCCCGGCATCGGCAAGGCAGAACTCGCGCTGGAGAAATGCCGGGATCAGGTATTGGACAGGATATGCGATGTTGTTTGACCGGTATCGTTACGTGGTGGTGGAAGGACCGATAGGTGTCGGCAAGACCAGTCTAGCCCTTCGTCTCGCGCAGCATATCGGTTCAGCCACGCTGCTGGAGAAGCCGGACGAAAATCCTTTTCTTGCCCGGTTCTACCAGGATCCGGCGCGTTATGCGCTGGCCACCCAGTTGTTCTTCCTGTTTCAGCGCGGCAACGAAGTGCGCGATCTTGCGCAAATGGACCTGTTTCGCGAGAGTACCGTGGCGGACTATCTGTTCGACAAGGACCCGCTGTTTGCACGCCTCAACCTGAATGAAGAGGAGTTTGCGCTGTACCAGCAGATATACCGGTCCCTGCAATTGCAGGCGCCCGTGCCGGACCTGGTGATTTATCTGCAGGCCGCGCCCGAGACGCTGGTTGAACGCGTGCACAGGCGGGCACAGCCCTATGAGTCCGGTATCAGCGAAAGTTATTTGTTGCGCCTGTCACAAAGCTACAGCGATTTCTTCTATCATTACGATACGGCACCGGTACTGATGGTAAACAGTGACCATCTGAATTTTGTCGATTTTGATGCGGATTTCAACTTGTTGTTGAAACGTATCGAGGGGATGCGCGGTCCGCGCGAATTTTTTAGCATGGGGGATTGATGCGCACTACGCTGACCAAATTGCAAACCATGAATGGCAAAGGCGAGAAGATTGCCGTGCTGACCTGCTATGACGCGAGCTTTGCTGCATTGCTGGAGGCTCGGGGTATAGATGTGCTGCTGGTCGGCGATTCGCTTGGCATGGTGCTGCAGGGACACGAAACCACACTGCCGGTAACGCTGGCCGACATGGTTTACCACACCGCCTGTGTGGCGCGCGGTTCGAATCAGGTATTCATTGTCAGCGACATGCCTTTTGGTACTTTTCAGATCAGCCCGCAGGAAACTTGTGCCCATGCCGCACAGTTGATGGCTGCCGGGGCGCAGATGGTAAAGCTGGAGGGGGGCGCATCGATGGCCGAGACCGTGCACTTTCTCACCGAACGCGGCATTCCGGTGTGCGGGCATATTGGATTGATCCCGCAATCGGTGAACCAGATGGGCGGCTATCGGGTACAGGGCAAGGATTCCGCTTCCGCCCAAAAAATACTGGAAGATGCCGTCGCGCTGGAACAGGCCGGCGCGGGGATGATCGTGCTGGAAGCAATACCTGCGCTGTTGGCGGCGGAGATCACCGCCGCACTTTCCATTCCCACCATCGGTATCGGCGCAGGCGCTTCCTGTTCCGGCCAGGTACTGGTGCTGCATGACATGCTGGACATCTATCCGGGCAAGAAGGCGCGCTTCGTGAAAAATTACATGCAGGGTGCCGACAGTATCGGGTCAGCGATTGCGAATTACGTTGCCGAAGTAAAGGCAGGCATATTTCCAACTCAGAAACACAGCTTTTGATGCAGGTCGTCTCAACCATTGCCGAATTGCGGGCACGACTGTCCCGCCAAAGCGCAATCGCTTTTGTTCCGACCATGGGAAATCTGCACGAGGGGCATCTCGAGCTGATGCGTCGCGCGCGCGGACTTGGGGGCTGTGTGGTGGCGAGCATATTCGTCAATCCGCTGCAGTTCGGTCCGCATGAGGATTTTGACAGGTATCCGCGCACGCTGGGGAATGACTGTGCCAGGCTGCAGGGCCTGGCAGATGTCGTGTTCGCCCCATCGGTCAGCGAGGTGTATCCCGAGCAGCAGAAAATATTTGTCGAACTGCCGGCTATCGCCGATGAACTTGAAGGCGCCTCACGCCCCGGGCATTTTCGCGGCATGGCGACCGTGGTGCTGAAACTGTTCAACATGGTGCAGCCGCAGGCCGTGCTGTTTGGCAAGAAGGACTACCAGCAATTGCACATCATCCGTCAGATGGTTGTGCAGCTAAATCTCCCGGTAAACATAATCGGCATCAATACGGTCCGAGCTGCGGATGGTCTGGCATTGAGTTCGCGCAACCAGTATTTGAGTCAATCGGAGCGAAACGAGGCTGTTTTTCTGTACCAGATGCTGAAAGAAATGCGCCAGGCCCTGCTGCAGGGTGAGCGAGATGTTGAAGGTTTGCGATTGCGGGCAATAGAACGCTTATCCGGGAGAGGCTGGTCGGTCGATTATGTAGCTGTCCGCAACCGTTCGGATTTTCTGCCGGCAGGCAAGGCCGGATCGGATCCGGCCCAGCGTGACTGGGTGGTGCTTGCTGCAGCCAGATTGGGTAAAACGCGTTTGCTTGATAACGTTGAAATTTGATTGAAATACATACAAGCTGCAGCACTGCATTAACTCATGCCTGATTGATACATGAAAGATCCTGCTTAATCGCGGACAATAGGGATGGATTTGAACGAGGAAATGGCTTTACCTGATGCCTTGGTTATGTCGGCCAGGGTGTATTGGTCGAGCACTTCCAGGAAAGCGGCTTGTGCGTTGAAGACAACGGATTTGAGGCTGCAGGAACGGCTGATCACGCATTTGTTGGTGGCGGGGTTGAAACATTCGAGCAAATCCAGATCGGGTTCAGTTGATCGCACCAATTCACCGACCATAATTTCCTTTGCGGGTTTGGCCAGCTTGAGCCCGCCGTTCCTTCCCCTGCTGGTCATGATATAGCCGTCGAGTCCCAGGTTATGTACCACTTTTACCAGGTGGTTGCGCGAAATCTGGTAAAAGTCGGCGATCTCGGTAATCGTCACATTCTCTTCCTCCTTGCTGGCAAGATAAAGAAGAACTCGCAACGAGTAATCGGTATACAGGGTCAGGCGCATTTCATGCTTTTTTCGGTTAACAAAGTATCGATTGCCGCATTGACGGGAAAGTCACTCCGGACACAACTCAAAATCCAAATCAAGTCGGTGCATTTTTCGTTTTTGTCGCTTTCAGAAGCATCTGGTTGATCTATGTCAGATTTATTGTAACTTTGTCGGCATTAATCTTGACAGTGATAATAACAGGCAATTAAGATGTATTTAGGATATATATTTAAATTGTGTTCGTTAAAAGGCCGTTCGAATATAAACCCTGAAGTGGCATTAATACGGTTGCCGGCGAATTCCGGCAGCGAATTAAAAATAATTTGGAGAGCGAAAATGAGTTTATATGCAGAAATTGGTGGTGAAGCAGCAGTTAACGCAGCAGTGGATATTTTTTATCGCAAGGTCTTGAAGGATGATCGTATCAAGCGTTTTTTTGATGGTGTCGATATGGACAAGCAGGCAGCCAAGCAAAAAGCCTTCCTGACCATGGCTTTTGGCGGCCCGCACAATTACACCGGCATGGACATGAGAAAAGGCCATGCACATCTGGTGAAAATGGGTCTTAACGACTCACATTTTGACGCTGTGGTGGAGGATCTGGCCGCCACGCTGAAAGAACTTAAGGTTGCTGATAACCTGATCGCACAAGTTGCCGCGGTTGCCGAAACGACCCGCAACGATATTCTCGGCAAGTAAGGCCAAGCACATATGGCCAAAGTCGTTTGTGGCGGGCAGTCTTATGAGTGCGGGGAAAGTTCAGTTCTCGATTGTTTGACTGCCCGGGGTGTTCCGGTTCCTTCATCGTGTCATTCCGGTGTTTGCCAGACCTGTTTGATGCGAGCAGTGCACGGCGAAGTGCCCGGGAAGGCCCAGGCGGGGCTGAAACCTACGCTGGTCGCGCAGAATTATTTCATGGCTTGTTCGTGTTACCCGGAACAGGACATCGAGGTGGTTCTTCCCGAGGCGGGAATGGGCAAACTGGAGGCACGGGTTACCAGTGTCGAATATCTCAATGCCGATATACTGGGTATCCGGCTCAAACCTGCCCGTTCCTTCGAATACCGGGCCGGGCAATTCATCAATCTGTTCAAGGACGAAACCACTGCGCGGTGCTATTCGCTGGCGAGCGTTCCGGCGCTCGGCGAAGAACTGTTTCTGAACGTGAGAAAGGTTCCTTCCGGCCTGGTAAGCGGCTGGGTTTTTGAGAACCTCAAGGCGGGCGACGGCATCACGATTTCGGAAGCGACCGGCGACTGTTTTTACGTTCCGGGCAATCCGGAACAGAATATTCTGCTGATCGCAACCGGTTCCGGGCTTGCCCCGCTGTATGGGATCATCCGTGACGCGTTATCGAGCGGACACCGCGGAAAACTCAGTCTTTACCATGGAAGCTACAACCCGGAAGGTTTTTATCTGGTCGATGAACTGAGAAAGCTTGCGCGGACTTATCCAAATTTCGGTTATGTTCCCTGTGTATCCGACGGTGATGCGCCGTTGGGATATGCACCCGGGATGGTTCTGGATGTTGCGCTTGCTGACAATCCGGATCTTTCCGGGTGGCGGGTTTTCTTGTGCGGAAATCCAGATATGGTCAACGCGGCAAAAAAGCAAACCTTCTTTGCGGGGGCGTCTATGCGTGAAATTCATGCCGACCCTTTCTAATTGGCGGGTGCTAAACACATCTCCCTGTCTTGTTCGATCTGTATCGCGCAACTAAGTTGTTGGCCGGGCGGTCAGGGGCGAATTCGACAGGATATTTCCCGTTGAGCGGGGATTGTTCGGAAGTCTCCGGATGTGTGCCAGCAATCCATCACGGGCGAGTGTTTGAGCCGGAAACTTTATATCCTTGAACGAATGGTGAGACGCCTTCCGCGTTGACCCTAAGTGCGTTCGCAGGTAGCATTCGGCAATTGAGCAACAAGGGGATAAAAACGAGATGCGCCGCAAACTTGTCGTGGGAAACTGGAAAATGTATGGCCGTCTGGCACGTAATCAGGTGTTGCTGCAAGCAATTCTGGCAGGAGTGCGTTACCTTGATAAAGCCGACTATGCAGTGTGTGTCCCTTACCCCTATCTGGCTCAAGCGCAATCCTTGCTGCAGGGCAGCAATGTGGCCTGGGGGGCGCAAAATCTGAGCCCGCAGGAAGAAGGTGCATACACGGGCGAAGTGGCCCCGGGTATGCTGGTCGATTTTGCTTGCAGTTATGCAATCATCGGCCATTCGGAGCGGCGCGGACTGTTTCATGAGAGCAACGAGATTGCAGCCGCCAAGTTTGATGCGACCATCAGGGCGGGTATGAAACCGATCTTTTGTGTGGGTGAGACCCTGGCGGAACGGGAGTCAGGTATTGCCGAGCAAGTGATTGCCGCGCAGCTGGATGCGGTTCTGAACCATGCGGGCGCGCCAGACCTGGCGAAGGCGGTGATTGCTTATGAGCCGGTTTGGGCAATTGGGACCGGAAAGACCGCCAGCCCCCAACAGGCACAGGCGATCCATGCCTTCATTCGCCAACGTATCGCACAACACAATAGCCAGGTGGCACAGAGCTTGTGTATACTCTATGGCGGTAGCGTCAAGGCAGCGAATGCCGCCGAGCTGTTTGGAATGCCGGACATTGATGGCGGACTGATAGGCGGTGCTTCGTTGGTGGCGGAAGAGTTTGTGGCAATATGCCGCGCAGCTCAGGCTTAATTCATGAATATGGAGTAGTGTGTGGAAACATTAGTTTGGGTAGTGCATGTTTTGACGGCGGTGGTATTGATTGGCCTGGTGTTGATGCAACACGGCAAGGGAGCCGATATGGGCGCAGCGTTTGGCACAGGTTCGGCAGGGAGCCTGTTCGGTTCCAGCGGTTCCGCAAACTTTCTCAGTCGTAGTACTGCGGTCGCAGCGACACTGTTTTTTCTTACCAGCTTGTCGCTGACCTATCTGTATTCTCACCCCGCCCAGCAACAGGGAATAATGGACAGAATAAATCCGGTTACCACTCAAGCTGCCCCAGTTGCTCCGGCGACCAGCCCGACAGGGACTAGCCCGGTTGACGACTCGAGGTCCAAGGAAATTCCAAAGTAATTCTTTCAGGATTTTGCGGTTGTGGTGGAATTGGTAGACACGCAAGCTTGAGGTGCTTGTGCCCGAAAGGGCGTGGGAGTTCGAGTCTCCCCATCCGCACCAAATATAAAAATAGGCCGGCACATTGGCTGCCGGCAGGGCGAAAAGAAAAATAATAGATAGTGATTGGTTAGCTCACAAGTCATTTGCAAAGGGGTGGAGAGATACTATGCTGGAAAATTATTTCCCGGTTCTGTTGTTTATCTGCGTTGGCGTTGCGATGGGTGTAGTCCCCGTGGTGCTGGGTAAGCTGGCAGGCCCCAATCGACCTGATGATAAGAAGCTATCCGCTTATGAATGCGGTTTTGAGGCGTTCGAAGATGCGCGCATGAAATTCGATGTTCGCTATTACCTCGTTGCCATCCTGTTCATACTCTTTGATCTTGAAATTGCCTTCCTTTTTCCCTGGGCGATCGTGCTGAAGGAGATCGGTACATTCGGCTTCGTCTCCATGATGATCTTTCTGGCCATCCTGGTTGTGGGCTTTATCTACGAGTGGATGAAAGGGGCCCTGGAATGGGAGTAGCAGTACGAGCAGGGAGCAGGGGCCCCGCGCAGCGGGGATGCGACCGTCCGCGAGTGTGGGAGGGTCGCTGCGAAGCAGCGGGGTACCCACCGGCCTCCTCCTTGCGAGGGTTGTTGCTGGACGCCGATACGATGCTTTGGAAAATTTCACCAAAATTACCGGAGGCGGCGAACTGTGAGCAGGGCTCCCAAGCAAGCTTGGGGATGCGATCGTCCGTGCATGTTGTCCGTGTTCGGTTGCTGCCTGGCGATATAAATTCGCCGGGCCATAACTTGCCGGAGGCTGGTCATGGGCATTGAGGGCATTCTGGAAAAAGGTGTCGTCACCACGACCCTGGATACCATCATAAACTACACGCGTACCGGCTCCCTGTGGCCGATGACATTCGGCCTGGCATGTTGCGCGGTGGAGATGATGCATGCCGGCGCGGCACGATACGATCTTGATCGTTTCGGCGTGGTGTTTCGCCCCAGTCCCCGGCAATCGGATGTGATGATCGTGGCCGGGACGCTGTGCAATAAAATGGCACCCGCTTTGCGCAAAGTTTACGACCAGATGGCTGAGCCACGCTGGGTGATTTCGATGGGCTCCTGCGCAAACGGGGGCGGGTATTACCACTATTCCTATTCGGTAGTGCGGGGCTGTGACCGGATTGTGCCGGTGGATGTCTATGTGCCCGGTTGCCCACCGACGGCCGAGGCTCTGCTATACGGCATCATCCAGCTGCAGAAGAAAATCAAACGAACCAACACGATCGCCCGCTAGGATGAGCTATGACTGCTGAATTGGGTGCCCTGCGTACCAACCTGACAGTTGTGTTCGGTGACAAGCTGGTCAGTCTGGTAGAAAAGCTGGGCGAGTTGACTGTCGTGGTCAGGGCGCAGGATATGCTTGATGTGCTGACGCGCATGCGGGATGATAAAGCGTTGCGCTTCGAGCAATTAATAGACCTGTGCGGGGTCGATTACTCTGCTTACGGCAGCGATATTTCCGAGGGCGGGGCTTATTTTCCATCGGAAATGTCTCCTCCGTCTTCGTCGCAGCATTCACATCGATTTGCGGTGGTCTATAACCTCCTGTCTGTAACGAAAAACTTGCGTATGCGCGTGCGTATCTTTGCCGAGGAGGATGAATTTCCGATATTGGCATCGGTGATCGATATCTGGCCGTGCGCTA